>MDTE01139030.1_pt1 | contig 57375 bp, 51 predicted proteins | sample 811231 | NCBI WGS metagenome assembly MDTE01 (sample SAMN05326651, study PRJNA326480) | marine metagenome | isolation source: seawater | place: Indian Ocean: Red Sea | collected 2010
ATCATTGTTGGTTATACAAGGGACCGGAAGCCCATTTTTGCCCGGGACTTAAGCGCTGATGGACCCATGACTGTATTGTTAAAGGATGCTCTAAGACCTAATTTAGTCCAGACACTCGAAAACAATCCGTCTTTAATTCACGGAGGGCCGTTTGCAAATATTGCGCATGGTTGTAATTCAGTAATTGCCACAAAAACAGGCCTTGGTCTTGCTGATTACGTTGTGACAGAAGCTGGTTTTGGTGCGGATCTTGGTGCAGAGAAATTCTTTAATATAAAGTGCCGGAAATCAGGTTTACAGCCAGAGGTTGTAGTAATCGTAGCCACTGTTCGGGCCTTGAAATTTCATGGTGGTGTAGCGCGGGATAATTTATCTATACCCGATGTCGATGCTGTGAGGAAAGGACTCCAGAATCTTTCCAAGCATATCGAGAATGTTGGTCAATTTGGCGTCCCAGTGGTTGTTGGAATTAATGGTTTCGAATCAGATTTAGAAGAAGAGTATGAATGTATTAGAGAATTTTGTGCAACACTTGGCGTTGAAGCGATTCCTTGTACTCATTGGTCGAATGGGGGTGCAGGAGCTGAAGATTTGGCTCATAAGGTTGCCGAAATAGCTGATTCTCAGCAGGCACAGTTTAGGCCGCTCTATGAGGATAACCTTTCACTCTGGGAAAAAACGCGAACTATTGCACGATCACTTTATGGAGCAGAGGATATCATCGCGGACAAGAAGGTTAGATCACAATTCAGTCAGCTTGAGGATGATGGATTTGGGAGCTTTCCAGTTTGTATGGCGAAGACGCAATATAGTTTTTCAACCGATCCGGGCCTGTTGGGTGCTCCGAAGGGGCACATGGTGCCGATCCGGGAAGTTCGTTTGGCTTCTGGTGCGGGTTTTATTGTTGCTATTTGCGGTGACATCATGACAATGCCGGGTCTTCCCAAAGTGCCGGCTGCAAACAGCATAGGACTTGGCGAGTCTGGAGAGGTTGAGGGTTTGTTCTAACTCGAGATCTTTAAATTTTGACAAGGACTCTTAGAATCTAGTTACGGTATCGAACAATGGCGTGGTGATATGTCGCAAAATGGTTTGATGTAGTCGCGGATGGTCGGGGCTGGATTAACTACTGAACGTAATATTCTCGCAAAGTGTAGGGTTTAAAAATACTCCAACCTAATTTTTTTCTAGAGATGCCAATACTACTTCCGCCTACTAGCCAATCTTCAACCTACTTCCAACTCTTTTTGCCATGGGATGCTTTGTAATATGACAGATAACCATTCAGAACAAGCTGATGAAATTGATCTAAATGCACTGCCTGATGATGAATTAGTCGAGCAGATGCATGATGATCTTTATGATGGACTAAAAGAAGAAATAGAAGAGGGGACCAATATTCTTCTCCAGCGGGGATGGGATGCTGGAAAGGTGCTTGAGGACGCGCTAGTTGAAGGGATGCGTATCGTTGGGATTGATTTTCGTGACGGAATCTTGTTTGTTCCAGAGGTGCTGATGTCGGCTAATGCGATGAAAGGTGGTATGGCTATTTTGCGACCACTTTTGGCTGAAACTGGTGCAAGCACTATAGGAAAAATGGTTATAGGAACAGTCAAAGGCGATATTCATGATATTGGTAAGAATCTTGTTGCTATGATGATGGAAGGAGCAGGATTTGAAGTAATCAACATTGGCATCAATAATGGCGTTGAGAATTATTTGGAGGCGATAGAAGAGCATAAACCTGATATCCTGGGTATGTCTGCACTTCTCACCACAACTATGCCATATATGAAGGTTGTGATCGATACGCTGGTGGAGCAGGGAATTAGGGATGATTTTATTGTTTTAGTTGGGGGAGCGCCACTGAATGAGGAATTTTCCCAGGCTGTTGGGGCAGACGCTTATTGTCGCGATGCAGCTGTTGCAGTTGAAACGGCTAAGCAGATGATGCATGAAAAACGGGTGCACACGGCGAGCAGCTGATTACTAGATCTAGATCACCATATTTGTTTTTCTGAAATATCTGAAACCTAAGAGTTGTTTAGGGCGTGGTAATGCTGGTTGGGGAGACCAGATATTAGATGACAGTCACTATAGTCAGTTCTGACTCTAAGGAAGTGCACATAGGATTTGATCAACCATTCTGCATCATAGGTGAGCGCATTAATCCGACGGGGCGTCAAATCCTGGCACAGGAGATGAGGGATGGTGATTATTCGCGTGTTGAGCGCGATGCGCTTGCGCAGGTCTCAGCGGGCGCACACATGCTCGACGTTAATGCCGGTATACCGCTTGCTGATGAGCCGCTGATATTGGCCGATTGTGTGAAGCTCGTTCAGTCATTGACAGATGTACCACTTTCTATTGATTCGTCGGTTGTCGCCGCCTTGGAAGCCGGCTTATCAGTGTACCAAGGAAAAGCACTCGTAAACTCGGTAACTGGTGAAGACGATCGGTTAGAATCTGTGTTGCCCCTAGTGAAGCAGTATGGAGCCGCTGTTGTGGCAATTTCCAATGATGAAACTGGTATTTCTGAAGATCCAAATGTTCGTTATGAAGTAGCAAAAAAAATTGTTGAAAGAGCAGAAGATCATGGAATCGCCCGTGTTGATGTTGTGGTTGATCCTTTAGTTATGCCGATAGGAGCAATAAATACTGCCGGACTGCAGGTGGTTCACCTAGTCAAGCGATTGAGAGAGGAATTACAAGTCAATACTACCTGTGGCGCCTCCAATGTTAGCTTTGGACTTCCAAATCGCAATGGACTTAACGCAGCTTTCCTTGCAATGGCGATCGGCGCTGGAATGACATCTGCTATTACTAATCCAATGCATGTAGAGATGATGCAGGCGATAATGGGTGCTAATGTTATGATGGGGCATGATCCAGATTGTCGTCATTGGATTGATAGGTATCGCAGCGAAGGAGTCATTGCTGGGAGTGCTCGCGAAGGCAGGCGTTCCGGACGCCGTCGCCAAACACAATTGTAAAGTAAATTGAATGAATATCTTCCCCAAGCGTCTAATCTAAAGTGATAGTGACTGGCGAGCCTGTTAGTGGTTCTATTCGTAAATTGGTAGTTAATCCAACTGAACCAGTTTCATATCAATTGCCCATTGGTGATCAACTTATTCCGATCAACTCGCTTATCGGATTGCAGATTAGGATGGACTTTACTGGCAACATTTACTGTATCGAGTGTGGTCGTAAAATTAAGAAAAGTTTCAATCAGGGATACTGCTTTCCTTGCGTCCGAAGTCTCGCTGCTTGTGATACCTGTATTGTAAAGCCGGAGCTATGTCACTACCACCAGGGTACTTGTAGGGATCCACTGTGGGGCGAGTCGAATTGTATGCAGCCGCATGTGGTATATCTTGCTAATTCATCAGGTTTAAAAGTAGGTATCACCCGTGCAAGCCAGATACCGACCCGGTGGATTGACCAAGGAGCCTTCCAAGCTTTACCGATCTTCAAAGTTCAGTCTCGATTGCAATCTGGCCTGCTGGAGGTGACCTTAAAAGCATATGTTAGTGATAGAACGGACTGGCGAGCTATGCTGAAAGGTAACCCACCGGAGTTAAATCTTGCAGCAGAACGGGATCGTCTCTATAGCCAAGCCGGAATTGAGGCTGGAGAGCTGAAGTACGACGCCGACAGTGCTGCATACAGTTATTTAAGCAATGCAGAGGAGGTGATGTTTGAATACCCGGTCATTCAGTATCCAACACGCGTCCAGTCACAGAACTTTGACAAGCAAGCTTGTATTCAAGGGCGTCTCAATGGCATTAAAGGGCAGTATTTGATATTTGATACCGGTGTGCTGAATATTCGGAAATTCGGAGGATATGAGATAAGTTTTTGCGTAGAGTAAGTGGTTGATTACAGCGCTACCTGTTTGCAGTGCATTTGTCAAATCGTCACCCAACAACAAATAGTTCAATTACTTCGGTTCGTTATAGCGCCATAATGCTTAGGCACCTTTCGCTTAATGACTTCGTTGCCTATGCAAGGATTGCTGGGTATTCGCAGAGAGAGCAAGAGGGAAGCGAAAGCGATGCCCGAACCGATTAAGAATACTAAAGATGGTGAACTTAGCCAGATTAGCCCCATTGCAATTGGAAGAATTACAGCCGCAATATGATTAATTGTGAAACTCACACTAGCTGTTGCTGCGATATCAGCAGGGTCAGCAATTTTTTGAAAATAAGTTTTAATTGCTATAGCCATTGCGAAAAAAAAATGATCCAGTATGTATAAAGATGCGGCTAATTTAGCGTCATTAACAAACGCATAGGTTGAGAAGATTATTACTAGGCCTGAATATTCGAAGATAAGAGCCCTACGATCACCTATTGCTCCAATAAGCCTACCTATCTGAGGTGCTAGTACGATATTTATCCCAGCATTAATTAGAAAGAGTATTGCAATTGAGGAAACGCTAAACCCGAATTTTTCAACCATTAGAAAACCAGCGAACACTATGAAGATTTGACGTCGGGCACCCGATAGAAATACTAATAAATAGTATAGCCAGTAGCGACGACGGAGAATGAGTTTACGATTTTGTCTAATTCTTTCAGGAAATTTTGGGAATGCTATCCAGCAGATTATGCAAATTATGGCTGTTAGACAGCCTCCAACCATATAAGCAATAGAGAAATCGAACTCCACCCTTCGAAAAGCAAGCCAGATTAGTGCAAATGCGATTATTGAAGTGAAGGAACCTACTGCCATCATTTTTCCAAGAAAGTTGGCAGTTTTCTTTTTGTCAATCCACTGTAGCGTTAGCGAGGTTTGTACCGTTTCATAATAATGGTATCCGAGAGACATCAATACCGTTGTTGTATATAAACCGATAGCATTTGGGAACCAACCAGTTATAAAGGTGCCAATAGCAAGCAATAGCAATGAGAAGTAGGCTAAGATTTGCTCTCGACATAGAAGCAGTAATAGAACAACTGTAAATGCAAGAAAACCCGGTATCTCCCTTAGGCTTTGTAAAATGCCAATTTGTTCCCCAGTAAACTGCGCTTGTTCCACGACGAAGTTATTTAGGAGCGCTTGCCATGTGGAGAAGCTTAGTGGAGCTGAGGCTGCTAATATCAACAACAGAAGATCAGGCTTAGGACGATATTGATTCATTGTCAGCTAGTATAATTTGGTCTGACCAGATATGGTTAGGGTATCAACAGTGGTTGGCTATGACCAAGGTTGGTGCGGGTTTGGAGATGAGATAGTAATATTCTACTATTATGAATTCTAATGCTGTCCTATGTGGAGGTAATCTTGGACAATATTTCGAACAATGAAGAGGCGCTAGCGTCTTTCGAGAATGTAACCGTCGGTTTTTTTGTTACCTGCATAGTTGACCTGCTCAGGCCATCGGTAGGTTTTGCAGCACTTCATCTTCTTAAGGCAGCCGGATTTCATGTAGAGGTTCCAGCTTCACAAGCTTGTTGCGGTCAACCAGCTTACAATTCGGGAAACGAGTCGTCGGCTATCGATATTGCAAGACAGGTTATTTCTGTTTTCGAGAACTTTGATTATGTTGTGGTGCCATCGGGCTCCTGTGCAGGCATGCTTCGTAAGCACTACCCACGCTTATTTGCATCAGATTTCATTTGGCTAGATAGAGCACGCAATCTTGCGTCTAAAACATATGAATTGAATGAGTTTTTGGTTGATGTAGCCAGAATTGATAATCTCAGTAGTACGGTTAGTAAGACTTGTACTTATCATGATTCGTGTTCCGGATTAAATGAGCTCGGCATTCATAAGCAGCCACGCGCATTGCTGACTAAGCTTGAAGGATTAGAACTTAAAGAGATGGAGGAGGCTGACGAATGTTGTGGGTTTGGAGGTTTATTTTGTGTTAAGTATCCAGATATTTCCACACGGATAGTTGAACGTAAAGTTAATAATGCATTAAGTACAGGGGCAGATATGCTGATTGGTGGAGATCTTGGTTGTTTAATGAATATCGCTGGATATCTCAGGCGTATGGGCAGTTCAATGAAAGTCTTTCATGTTGCAGAAGTTTTGGCTGGGATGATTAACGATCCATCTATAGGTGAAAAGGAAGAGCATGCATGAATACAGCTTCCACTGAATTTCGCAAGCGAGTTCGGATGGCTTTGGCTGATGACGAGCTACAGCACGCTATGGGTAGAGCAAAAGGGGGATTTGTTCTTAATCGCCAGAAAGCTATTGCGGAATTTCCTGAATTTCATCAAATGACAGATGCCGCCCGAGATATTAAGGACCATGTTCTTATGAATCTTGATCTATATCTCGAGATCTATGAGAAAAAAGTATTGGAAAATGGTGGTCAGGTACATTGGGCCCGTACAGCTGAAGAGGCGAGTACTATTGTTGAAGGGTTATGCAGAAGATCTGGAGCTAGAAAGATTACCAAAGGAAAGTCGATGGTTTCGGAAGAGATTAATCTGAATGAAAAGCTTGAAAAATCTGGCATGCAGGTGATTGAGACCGATCTCGGAGAGTATATCGTACAGCTCGCTTCTGAAAAGCCAAGTCATATCATTGCTCCTGCAGTCCACAAGACACGCAATCAAATAAGTAAACTCTTTTATAAGCACCATAAACCGATGGGATATGCTGATAAAGTGTCAGAGCGTAAAGAGATTGTTCAGCAAGCTCGGAGCGTGCTACGCAATCATTTTGTAGAGTCCGATATCGGCATCACTGGAGCAAATTTCTTGATTGCCGAGACCGGTTCGAGTGTTATCGTCACAAATGAGGGGAATGGTGACCTAACTAGTGTTCTGCCACGGATGCAAATTGTTGTGGCCGGCATAGAGAAAGTAATTCCATCGTTAGAGGATTTATCTGTTTTTTTACGTGTACTGGCACGTAGTGCAACCGGCCAGGAGATCAGTGCATACACCAGCTTGTATTCGGGTCCTAGAGCCAATCATGCTGATGAAGAAGGACCCGAACAGTATCATGTAGTCCTTGTGGATAATGGGCGTTCAAGTATGCTAGGTAGCGAGTACCAGTCGATGTTGAGATGCATACGTTGCGGCGCTTGTTTGAATCACTGCACTGTTTATAACGTAATTGGCGGCCATGCATATGGTTCGATTTACCCAGGCCCCATGGGTTCAGTCTTAACTCCCCTTATCGACGGCCATGAAAACAATACTGATCTCGCTAATGCTTGTACCCTTAATGGTCTATGCAGGACTATTTGCCCGGTCCATATACCTTTACCAGATCTGTTGCGTAATCATCGTACTCAACAGCAGCGCCGAAAGTTAACCCCTTTTACCGGACGCTTCTTTTTTGCGATTTGGGTATACCTGGTTCGTCGACCTCATTTCTATCAGATAGTTTTAGCGCTGCCTATATGGGTATTAAATAGAGTGGGACGAAAAAGTGGCGTCATAAAGAGGATTCCGTTGGCAAATGGTTGGACAAATAGTCGAGATTTCCCCTGTCCATCTGCTCAGACTTTCCAGAGACAGTGGAGAGCGGAAATGAGAAAGTTTAATGCTTGATGCTCGTAGTTCTTTATTTGCTGCGCTAAGGGTTGCACTAACGGGCGGTGAACAACGATCTGCGCTTGCTCGTAGTGCTATCGAGGATAGAGTTCATACCACTAGGTTATCAGCGCGACCAGGGACTAATATGGATTTAGTTGATCAATACTGCAACAAGCATATCGCCGTCCATGGTACGGTTAATCGCATCGCAGGCTTCCATAATGTTGTAGCCGCGACAGAAGAGTACTGTTCCCAACAGCAGTTGGGTAAAGATCTAGTTGTTGGTTCTGGAGCAATACTGGATAAAGTTATGTGGCCGCCGGAGTGGAGCGCTAATAAGCGACCTGCCAATGTGTCCGATAAGATCGTGCTAAGCGAAGCCTATGCGGGAATTTCTGAGACAGGTACGATGGTTTTTATTCCGAAGAGTAGAAGTCCAGCATCACAGATATTTCTTGGGACACATCATATTGTTGTTCTTGACTCAAGTCTGATTGTAGCGTGTCAAGAAGATCTATGGCGTATCATTAGAACTGATCACGAAGTTTTCCCGCGTGCTGTGAACTTGGTTACTGGGCCATCAAAGACTGGGGATGTTGAGCAAACTATAGAGTATGGCGCACATGGACCTGAACGAGTGCACTTGATATTGGTAGACGTCTAAACTATTCTGTTCAACTGCAGCATTGAAGTGCGCAAGGTCAGAAAGTGAAATGCTCATAGAGATTGGAGAAAATCTTTTGTGCGAGAAAGGAGGTCTAGTTCATGATGCGTAGTAATAGATATAGTCGAGATGAGCTCCTGAATTGCGGTCATGGACGTTTATTTGGCCCTGGTAATGCTCAGTTACCACTTCCACCGATGTTAATGTTTGACCGTATTACTCATATCTCTGAAGATGGAGGCGAGCATGGAAAAGGTGAGGTTATTGCAGAGCTTGACGTTAGTCCAAGCTTATGGTTTTTCCAGTGCCACTTCGAAGGCGATGCTGTTATGCCAGGCTGTTTAGGTCTTGATGCGCTATGGCAATTAATTGGGTTTTTTCTAGGATGGAAGGGTGGGCCTGGCCATGGGCGAGCTCTTGGTTCAGGGGAAATACGTTTTACAGGGCAAATTACACCTACATGCAAAAGGGTGCGATACCACGTTATGCTAAAACGAGTAATCACACGAAAGTTATATATGGGAATTGGCGATGGCCATGTTGAGGCAGATGGGCGCATTATCTACACTGGCAAAGATCTTCGAGTGGGTCTTTTCCAGAGTGTAGAGTCGGACCTGTCTGATCCAAACGCATGAAGCGAGTAGTTGTAACAGGGCTGGGTATTGTCTCCAGTATTGGGATCGGAAAAGATGCAGTCCGAAACGCGCTGCGTCAAGGTAACTCTGGTATTGTATTTAGTCCCGAGTACGATGAACTGAATTTTCGTTCACATGTTCACGGCGCTTTAGATATTGATTTAGATGCAACTATTGATCGGAAAATTAAGCGCTTTATGGGTGATTCAGCATCATATAACTATCTTGCGATGAAGGAGGCTGTTATCGACTCGGGTGCGAGTGATGAGATGGTTCGTAGCCCGAGAACAGGCCTAATAGTAGGAACAGGCGGCGGATCACCAGAAAACATTGTTTTAGCTGCAGATTTATTGAGGAAGAAAGGAATACGACGAGTTGGTCCGTATATGGTTACTCGTACGATGTCTAGCACTAACGCGGCTTGTCTTAGCACTGCATTCGGTATCCGAGGTATTGCGTATTCCATCAGTTCTGCTTGCGCGACAAGTGGCCATTGTATTGGCAATGCTGCCGAACTTATACAGCTTGGTAAGCAAGATTTAGTATTTGCTGGCGGTGGTGAAGAGCTTCATTGGGCAATGACGATGCTATTCGATGCAATGGGAGCCTTGTCATCAAAGTATAATGATACGCCCGAGGTAGCCTCAAGAACCTATGATGCTAACCGTGATGGCTTTGTAATTTCTGGTGGCGGTGGTGTTCTAGCATTGGAGGATCTCGATCATGCGGAAGCTCGAGGTGCAAAAATATATGCAGAGCTAGTCGGTTCTGGGGCAACTTCGGATGGTTATGATATGGTACAGCCATCTGGTGAAGGAGCTGTTCGTTGTATGCAGCAGGCTATTGAGAATGTGAATGATCCGATTGATTATCTAAATACTCACGGCACCAGCACGCTGGTTGGAGATATCCGTGAGCTTGAAGCTGTTCGAACAGTTTTTGGAGATCACATTCCTAGGATGAGCGCAACCAAATCAATGACGGGTCATGCGTTAGGAGCAGCTGGGGTAAATGAAGCTGTATATACGCTACTTATGTTAGAGAGCGATTTTATTGCACCGTCCATAAATATTGAAAGCCTGGATCCGGGCGCAGAGTATTTCCCGATTATTCAGGAACCAGTTGAAAACGCAGGACTGAATACTGTTATGAGTAATAGTTTTGGTTTTGGCGGGACTAACTCGACACTAGTTTTCCGTCGTTTTTGCTAGGGACTTTCAGGGGGGGGTTTGATATATCGGTAGTCTTGCAGAATTTGCAAGCTCAAGAAAAGTGATTTGTCATTATGCATAATGTGATATTACGTATTCTTTGAGGATACGCTTAAATTGCGACGCAATATTGTCACCCTTCAATGTAATTGTTTTTTTGCCATCTTCGAATACCGGAGCAGTGGGACGTTCGCCACTACCAGGTAAGCTTATCCCAATATTCGCATTACGGCTTTCTCCAGGCCCATTGACCACACAGCCCATAACGGCTACCGTCATATCTTCTACGCCAGGATATTGGCATTTCCAGGATGTCATCATTTCCTGGATGTACTGCTCGATTTCTCTAGCCAATACTTGGAAGTATTCACTACTTGTTCTCCCGCATCCAGGGCACGCAACGACTTTTGGCTTGAATGAGCGAACTCCTATACTCTGAAGGATCTCCTGTGCAACAATTACTTCTTTTGTCCTATCACCACTGGGTTCCGGTGTAAGTGAGACTCGTATCGTATCTCCTATGCCTTCTTGCAGTAGGACGCCTATAGCTATCGCTGAAGAAGTGATGCCTGCGTCTCCCATGCCAGCTTCAGTTAGCCCGAGATGCAGAGGGAGATCAGTGCGATTTGCTAGATTTCTGTACAAAAGAATCAGCTCAGGGACCGAACTGACTTTGCATGACAAGATGATTTTATTATGGTCGAGTCCTTCTTTCTCAGCAAAGCGTGTGCTTCGGATAACTGACTCAATAAGCGCATCTCTCGTTACTTCGCCCAGTTGTCGTGGCTGTATTTGAGCTGCGTTCTCATCAAGAAGTTGAGCTAGTAGCGCAGGATCTAAAGAGCCTCCATTGACTCCTATTCGTATTGGCTTGTCATATTTGATTGCAAATCCTATCATCTGTGCAAATTGAGAATCATGTTTAGTCCCCCGCCCCACGTTTCCCGGATTAATACGATATTTAGCGAGACTCTTTGCGCAGTCAGAATTGTTTTCAAGTAGTTTATGGCCGTTATAGTGAAAATCGCCCACGAGGGGTACCATGCATTTCCTCTGATTAAGGAGCGAGCGTATTTCTGGCACGGCTGCTGCTGCTGCATCTGTATCCACCGTGATTCGGACAATCTCAGCTCCAGCATTTGCGAGTCTTTGAATTTGATCAGTTGTAGATTTCACGTCTGCTGTTTCAGTGTTCGTCATCGATTGGATTAGTACGGGGTTGTGACCCCCGATGACTAGATCATCTACATGTACTGGTACGGTATTTCTGCGTCGGGGCATTTTTCGAGCTATTTGTGCATTGTTTGTTAGGTTGAAGCTAAATCATAAAAAGCGTTCAAATGCCATTGCTGTAGCCTCACCACCACCTATGCATAGTGTTGCGATGCCTTTGGATAAACCCTGTCGTTCTAAAGCTGAAAGCAGAGTTACAATTACTCTGGCTCCAGATGCTCCAATAGGATGGCCCAGTGCACACGCACCACCATGAATATTGAGCTTGTCATGGTTGATATCTAGTTCTAGCATAGCAGCCATAGGTACAACTGCAAATGCTTCGTTGATTTCGTAGAGATCTGGATCAGAAGTACTCCATCCTACCTTAGCTAGCAGTTTACGCACCGCTTCCACGGGTGCAGTGGTAAACCAACGTGGTTCTTGTGCGTGAGTTGCATGACCCAAGACTTTGGCTAAAGGAACATAACCGCCTCGTTCAGCCTCAGAAAGTCTCATTAGTACCAGAGCCGCCGCGCCATCTGATATAGAGCTTGAGTTCGCTGCAGTAACAGTACCGTCTTTTCGAAAAACTGGTGCTAACTGTGGGATCTTTTCGACGTTTGATTTTAACGGGATCTCATCAACGTGTACGACATTTTTTTCACGCTTTGTTTGTGCGCTGACGCTGATAATCTCGCTCTGAAAAGCCCCACTTTCAATAGCTTCCTTTGCGCGTGTTAAAGACTCAATAGCAAAATCATCCTGATCTTCACGACTAAATCCATAATGACTGGCGCACTGTTCAGCAAATTCACCCATTAGTTTTCCCCGGTCATAGGCATCCTCAAGACCGTCAAGAAACATGTGATCGATTATTTTTGCATGACCGAGGCGGTGTCCACTTCGCGCCTTTGGTAATAGGTACGGCGCATTAGTCATGCTTTCTTGACCACCCGCAATTACTTTTTTTGCAGTACCTGCGACAATTAAGTCGTGGGCTAGCATCACAGCTTGCATTCCAGAACCACACATTTTATTAATAGTTGTACATGCAACCTCGAGAGGTAGGCCGGCTCCGAGGGTTGCTTGTCGTGCTGGGGCTTGGCCCTGACCAGCAGGTAAGACACATCCCATAATTACTTGATCGATCTCATTTGGCTCTGTGCCAGATCTTTCAAGTGCAGCTGCGATCGCCGCAGCACCTAGTTCTGCTGCTGATACTGATGAGAAGCTACCTTGAAATGCTCCAATGGGAGTTCTTGCTGTTCCTGCAATGACAATTGGATCTCTGTCCATGTTGGACTCCACGGTATTGTTTACTGAGTTTCGAAAATAATATTACGCCCGACCTCTTTACCTGTAATTTCTTCTTGGCGACAATCGGCATTGATAAAGTAAATATAGCTCTGTAAGTGTTAAGGCTGGTATACATATCGGCTATTTTAGCTTCATCGAGTTGGAATCTTCCGATTGGCTCCCTATACGGTTCCCGCGCATGAATAAATGGAATAATGATATTTAGCCAAACTTACATCATTCCTATTCGACACCCAAGATAGTACTAGTTGTTTGTTATCTAGGCCGCTCATCAACACTGAACCCCCTTCAATCGCTTGACTAAGTACGTTTTCACATGGAATGGTTTAATCCTCAATATTCCAGCCTATAAATGGGGGAGCAGAGATTTTACGTTTACGTAAACGTAAACGTCAATGTCAATATGAATGTGAATGATACTTACGATTAGCATAATGAAGTACGCGCAAATCGGTTTATTTATAGCTGATGACCAGATATATACTCAAGCTGATCTAGTTGATTAAGAAATAAATTACAATTATGAGTATGCGACAAAAAGGTAATAGGCAAAGAATATATTGCATTGCAAATCTAATTCCTTATGGCAAGGTTGCGACCTATGGACAGATAGCCAAATTGGCTGGCTGCAATCCATTATTTGTCGGCTATGCATTGGCAGCGCTGCTGGATGACTCCGACACGCCATGGCATCGTATTGTTAATCGACATGGTCAAGTCAGCATACGAAACGATGGAAAACCGGACGCTAATCAACGTATAGCTTTGCAGCAGGAAGGCGTCTGTTTTAATGTTCACGATCGCATTGATCTGACAAAGCACAGATGGGCTGGGCCAACCTTAGACTGGCTAGTCGAGCATGGTTTTGATCCGATCAATCAGGAAGGTGATACCTAATTAGTTAGGTGACCATAGCTGGGCCGCTCCACGAACTCCAGCACTGTCCCCGTGTTTGTTTCTAAGAATTGGCGTATCAAAATCATGCCAAAATACATGCTTCGCCACTTCAGTTCGTCCCTCAGTATATAATCGCTCGATTTTCGAAAGGCCTCCGCCTAAAACAATAACGTGTGGATCGAATATATTAATCACTGTTGCAAGAGCGCTTCCAAAGCGCTTAAGAAGTGCTTGCACAGCTTCTTCGGCTGTTTGGTCTCCATGCGCCGCTAGATTGACAATTACTGATGCACTGGTGCCTGGAATACCACCACGTGCTACATAATCGTTCTCAAAGCCTGGCCCCGATAAAAAAGTTTCCACGCAACCGTTATTTCCGCAATAGCATGGGGGTCCGTCAGTTTCTAGAATATTGTGCCCCCATTCACCTGCAATATGCAGGCGGCCTGGCAAAAGTCTATTTTGGTGGACTAGTCCACCACCAACTCCGGTTCCCATGATCACGCCAAAGACTGTCTCAAATCCACGGCCAGCACCATCGACCGATTCTGAAATAGTGAAGCAATTAGCATCATTCTCTATCATAATTGGCTTGCCAAGCCTTTGTTCGAGATCGGCAACAATTGGTTGGTTAATAAGACAGGTGGTATTGGAGTTTTTTAGGATTCCTTCGCTCATTAACATTGTGCCAGGTGTGCCGATACCAACTGTGCATTTTGTCCCCGACGAGTTTTCCAGATCCTTTGCCAAAGTGGCAATTTCTGAAATTATTGCGGAGTATCCCCTACTTTTCGGTGTTGGAATTCGTTTTCGGAGAATTTCGGTACCGGTTGAATCCAACAATACCCCTTCTATTTTTGTGCCGCCGACGTCAATCCCGATTTGCATTACTGCTTCTGGTTTCGGGTGACTAAGACTCTAGTTTGTTACGGCTGATTTCTGCGTAAGCAGAATGATTATGAATAGATTCAAAATTCTCGGCTGAGACAGTGTAAGCTTGAATTCTCTCATCTCCATTGAACTGCATAGCAATGTCTCTAACTAGATCTTCTACGAACTTTGGATTATCATAAGCGCGTTCTGTTACGTGTTTTTCATCCGGTCTTTTCAGTATCCCATAAAGTTCGCAACTTGCTTGTTTTTCAACTACTTCAATAATTTCCTCAATCCAGATAAAGGCACTGGTATGTATATTAGTCTTAACATGGGACCGCTGATTGTGTGCCCCGTAATCAGATATTTCTTTTGAGCATGGGCATAAGCTAGTTACAGGAGTAGTGACCTGTATCTCGCTCAGTACATGATTATCGACAAGCTCGCCTGCAAGAGTCACTTCGTAGTCCATCAAGCTTTCGACACCACTAACGGGCGCTTTCTTTTGCAAGAAAAATGGAAATGTCATTTCAATACGACATTTTTCGGCATCTAAGTGGGTCGTGACTTCTTTCAGCATTGCTCTAAAGGATTGTACAGAAGTTTCTCGTTCATGCTGACTTAGGATTTCGACAAACCGAGACATGTGTGTTCCTTTAAAGTTATGCGGTAATTCCACATACATGTTGAATATCGCTACCGTGTGCTGCTCATAACCGCTTCGATCCTTAACACGAATAGGGTGGCGAAGATCCTTTACTCCTACTTTGTCAATCGTGAGATTGCGGGTATCGGGAGCACTTTGGACATCAGCAATTTGTCGGGGGGTTATCTTGGGGGGTTCAGGGTGATTCATCGGTAAGATCTAAGCTCTCAGTATAAGGTAGTAGAAGTCTAAGCAGTGCTCTGGGTTGCAGCAAGTTCAAGCGGTGCTCGTTTTTCAATTGCAGATTTGATCCCAGTTGGGTCAAGACCGCAGGCAGCGAGCATTTGTTCGCGCGAGCCCTGCTCAATATGCCTATCGGGAAGCCCAAGATTTAATATCGGTATATTGTATCCGCATTCTTGCAAGATCTCATTAACACCAGATCCAGCACCCCCACTGACCACGTTATCCTCTATTGTAACAAGCAACAGATGTGATTCAGCCGCATTTAGTATTGATTTCCTATCCAATGGCTTAATGAACCGCATATTCACGACGGTCGCGTCAAGCTCAGTGCCGACAATTAGGCTTTGGTCGAGCATGATACCGAAAGAGAGTATTGCAATTCCTTGGCCATGTCTTACTATTTCGGCGGATCCAATTGGCAGCGCCGTCATTTCAGATTGTTCAACCATTCCCGGACCAGCTCCCCTGGGATAGCGAACTGCAGACGGTCCTTCATACATATATGCAGTGTAAAGCATATTTCTGGCCTCTGGCTCATTAGCGGGCGCCATCAGAAGCATGTTTGGTATGCATCGTAAATAACTTAAATCAAAGGCGCCTTGGTGCGTTTGTCCATCAGCACCCACAATACCTGCTCGATCAATCGCAAGAGTGACATCGAGATTTTGTATGCTGATATCATGGATAAGTTGGTCGTATGCGCGTTGTAAGAATGTCGAGTATATCGCCACTATTGGCTTTAAGGATTCACATGCAATTCCTGCAGCAAATGTTAAGGCATGTTGCTCTGCTATTCCGACGTCAAAGTAGCGGTGTGGAAACTTTTTTGAGAATTTAACTAAACCTGAGCCCTCTCGCATAGCTGGTGTGATAGCGATTAATTTTTCATCGGTCTCAGCCATATCGCATAGCCAGTCACCAAATACATCCGTAAAGGACCTCTTGTTCGATTTTTTTTCGAGCTTGCCAGTAGAGCGATCAAATGGTGTTACGCCATGAAATATAGTTGGTTCGCCTTCGGCAGGCTTATAGCCTCTTCCCTTTTGGGTTGCAATATGAAGAAATCGTGGGCCTTTGATCGATTTTAAGTTCTTAAGTGTTGCAATCAGCGTACGAATGTCATGGCCATTTATTGGCCCCACATAGTAAAAGCCTAATTCTTCGAAGAGGGTGCTAGGCATAACCATTCCCTTTAGGTGTTCTTCCCAGCGTCGTGCAAGAGCCTGCACTGGAGGCATTGTTCCTAGCACTGTTTTGCTGCCTGCTCTAACTGTAGTATAGGTTCGGCCAGATAGGATCCGCGCTAAATAGTTCGAAAGAGCGCCGACATTACGGGATATAGACATTTCGTTATCGTTTAGGATAACAAGTAGATCGGTATCCATCGCGCCAGCATTGTTAAGCGCTTCAATTGGTTCGCCAGCTGTTAACGCGCCATCCCCTATGATTGCTACGACTTTTCGTGTTATAGCTTGTAGCTGTGCAGCACAGGCCATGCCAAGAGCTGCACTTATTGACGTGCCAGCATGTCCCGCGCCGAAGGTATCGTACTCACTCTCACTTCTGCGCAGGAATCCAGAAACTCCATCTTTTTGCCTTATGGTCGATAGTAGTTCTTTGCGTCCCGTAAGAATTTTGTGGGGATAAGCTTGATGACCAATGTCCCAAACCAGCCTATCGTGTGGGGTATCAAATATGTAATGTAACGCAACAGCAAGTTCAACTGTGCCTAGTCCAGCAGCTAAGTGCCCTCCAATTTCCGAAATCACCTCTATAAGGTATTCCCTGAGTTCCTTTGCTACATTTTCAAGATCAGACTCGCTAATTAGCCTCAGATCAGGAGGAGAATTAATTCTCTGAAGTAACGGATACGCTGAGCTTAGAGTCATTTCTGGATATCGCTAGGGCAGAAAGAAAATGGTAACAATGTTTGTTGTCTTCTAGTGTTGTCGATTTGTTACGAAGTCTGCCAGAGCCTCAAGAGTTGTTGTGTCGATATAAAGGTCTTTCAAGGCTTGTTTTGCTAACCCAACATGATGCCTTGCTAATGCCTTCCCCTGTTTCTCGCCCAGAATCGTAAGGTAGGTTGGTTTATGGTTTCTCTTGTCCGAGTCGCGCATTTTACCAAGAGTTAACGCATCTGTTGTACCATCTAATATGTCATCTGTTATCTGGAAAGCCAAGCCTAGTGATTTGCCATAGCATTCAAGACTCGCCAGTAACCTAGCATCTGTGGAGCCGGCAGCGAGGACGCCTAAGTTAACAGCTGCAACAATTAGAGCACCTGTCTTCATTTTGTGCATCTTCTCCACTGTTTCTAGCGATGATTCAGATCCAGTAATGCTGAGGTCCAGCGCTTGCCCTCCCGCCATTCCTATCGCCCCCGTTGCTTGTGCTAATATCTTGACCATAAGCAGCTGTTTTTCGGGCGTATACATACCTTGTTGATCTGCTAAAATTTCGAACGCTAGGCTCTGTAGAGCATCTCCCGCTAATATGGCTGTAGCCTCACCAAAAGCTACATGGCAGCTTGCCTTTCCTCGTCGGAAGTCATCATCGTCCATTGCCGGCAGATCATCATGGATTAGTGAAAATGCATGTATGAGTTCTACTGAGCAAGCAGCTATGTCCATCTGGCCTGTAGGAGCGCCTAAACTGTGGCCTGTCGCGTATACCAGTGCGGCCCGGAATCGTTTACCAGAGCCAAGGGTTACATACCGCATTGCCTCAGGAAGTGCTGCTTGGTCAGAAAGTTTTTTTGGTAGGAAATTTTCCAGGCAGTGATCAACCCGTTTGAGCCAGTGGCTCCAAGATTCAGCCAGTCCAGCTGATTCTGCCACTAGTCGTCGTTTCCTAGAGGCTCTCGCTCTAAACCACCAGATCTCTCTACTAATTTTTCAATTCGTTGCTCAGCCTCTTCTAGGCTAACGCGACAAGCTGCGGCTAGCGTGTTGCCACGCTCAAAATCCTTCAGAGATGCCTCTAGTGTCTGCTCGCCTTTTTCCATGCGTTCTACAATGGTTTCGAGCTCTTTTAGGGATTTCTCAAAGTCAGAGATCTTCGGTTTTGTTGATCGGCTCACGATTGTCCTCGCTTTATCTGGAAAGCGTATCCGTTATGCTTGAAGCTATGATATCTTGATGTGGTATACCTTTTGGGGCCAACCACACCTTAAATCTATCATTTTCAGATGATATTCACATAGTATGCAGATAGTATGCAGATTGATTGACGGCCAACTAGGCCATATTTTAGAATCATTCTAGCTTATTTAACACCCAAGTTTAGCGCAGCAAGACTGCAATTTTACCGAAGGAGATTGGACAATGGACCTCAAGAACAGCAAGACTGAGCAAAATCTGAAAGATGCGTTTGCAGGTGAATCGCAGGCAAATCGTCGTTACCTCTACTTTGCGGCTAAGGCTGATGTAGAAGGATACAACGATGTCTCAGCTGTATTTCGCTCTACTGCGGAGGGCGAAACTGGCCATGCGCATGGACATTTGGAGCACCTGGAAGCTGTTGGTGACCCAGCAACCGGACTGCCTATAGGAGTTACCAGCGATAATTTGAAAGCTGCTATACATGGCGAAACTCACGAGTATACCGACATGTATCCGGGTATGGCTAAAGATGCGCGTGAAGAAGGTTTCGACGAGATTGCAGACTGGTTTGAAACACTAGCAAAGGCAGAGCGGTCTCATGCGAATCGATTCCAAAAGGCGTTGGATGGTTTAGATACCTAGAGATAAGTATGATCTTAGCTGATTTGATTTATTAGGGTCGGTGAAAACTGACCCTAATTTTGGCTATGCTTATGGATCGACTAATGACTATGAGAACATCCAGCAGATGAGTGTACTGACAGTCGAAGATTTGATGACCCTAGAAGATTATGATCGTAATCGCAATTCTTTTCGGGACGATATTTTAATACATAAAAAGAATCGATTAGTTCTAATTGGGCCAGATATTTCAGTGTCTTTTGAAGATCGAAAAACTATTATGTATCAAATCCAGGAAATGCTTCGAGTTGAAAAAATATTTCACCGAAATGGTATTCAAGATGAACTGGATGCTTACAATCCGCTTATTCCAGATGGCACGAACTGGAAAGCTACGATGATGATCCAAATCCCGAATATCGATGATCGTCGGAAGGCTTTACGTCGTTTTTTAGGTATAGAAAGGTGTTGTTGGGTGAAGGTCGGAGATGCTGAAAAGGTTTATGCCATTGCTGATGAGGATATGGATCGTGCAGATCAAGAAAAAACAGCCGCGGTACATTTCTTGAGATTTCAATTACCCAGGTCCGTCTATCAAATCGTAGGTAATGGAGCATCAATAGCCATAGGCATTGATCACGAAGCCTACAATTATGTTGTTGACCCTGTTTCTACACCATTGGCAGAGTCTTTGTGTGCCGACCTGGAGTAGCCTCTCATGAAGTGGGCCAGAAATTTCGGTAAAGAGCTGCTGGTAGGCTTCGTGGGCTGATTGTGCCAGCATATTTTTTGACTTGTATGATGCCAAAGAGCTTGTGTCGGCCAATGAAACGTCGAGTGAACTGCTCTAGGTTAGCCTAAACAGCATGCCTAGTAGGTATGATTCTTCATCGATTGAAGTTCTGAAAGGACTTGAGCCCGTGCGTAAGCGTCCGGGCATGTATACCCAGACTGAAAGGCCCAATCACCTAGCGCAGGAAGTGATTGATAATAGCGTAGATGAGGCTATTGCTGGATATGCTAAGAGTATCAACGTAATCCTTCACAAGGATAATTCATTTTCGGTCGAGGATGACGGACGTGGGATGCCGGTAGATCGTCATAAGGATGAGAAAGTTAGCGGAGTGGAAGTCATTCTTACGAGGCTTCATGCTGGGGCCAAATTTTCTTCAAAAGATTACCAATTTTCTGGAGGTCTGCATGGTGTTGGCGTATCTGTAGTGAATGCGCTTTCAACGCGACTTGAGGTAAACGTAAAGCGTGGAGGAAAGGAACACGCGATTACTTTTGCAAATGGTGCGATAAAATCTAAACTTAAGGTCGTTGGCAAATGTGCGACCCAGAGCACGGGGACACGGTTAAGATTTTGGCCAGACTCAGCCTTCTTTGATACCACCGACTTCGCAATTCCAAATTTGAAGAAGTTGCTTCGAGCCAAAGCTGTTTTATGTCCGGGACTAAGAATTAGTTATCGTGATGAATTAAATCGTAAGAATAATGAGACGTGGGAATACATTGATGGCATAGCAGATTACTTGATCGATGCTATGGGTTTGGCTGCACGTGTTCCGCATGATCTATTTACCGGTAAACTCAAAGGAGATAATCAGGAGGTCGAGTGGGCTGTCGCATGGAACGTTGATGGTACTGATGTCGTGGCAGAGAGTTATGTGAACCTAATACCAACTACTCAGGGAGGATCGCACGTAAATGGTTTTAGAGGAGGGCTAACGGACGCTGTTCGTGAGTTTTGTGAATTCAGAGATTTAATACCTCGCGGTGTTAAGTTAGCCCCCGAAGATGTTTGGATTAAATGCTCGTATATGTTGTCTCTGCGAATGAAAGATCCACAGTTTACTGGCCAAACTAAAGAGCGGTTGTCTTCCCGGGATGCCAATTCATTTGTTATGGTCGCGTCGAAGGACGCGTTCAGTCTTTGGATGAATCAAAATACCTCTGAGGCTGAACAAATTGCTAGCTTAGCTATTGATAATGCCCAGTTGAGGATACGTGCAGGAAAAAAAGTAGTTCGCAAAACTGTTGGTGTGGGGCCAGCTTTGCCAGGCAAGCTTGCAGACTGTCTTGAGCAGAACCTAGAGTTGACCGAGCTTTTCTTAGTCGAGGGAGACTCGGCGGGAGGCTCCGCGAAGCAGGCTCGCGACAAAGACTACCAGGCAATTATGCCGCTGAAAGGTAAAATCCTAAATACTTGGGAGGTAGACCCGGCTGAGGTGCTTGGCTCACAGATAGTACACGATATCGCAATTGCTTTGGGCGTGGATCCTGGATCAGCAGAACTGAGCGGCCTTCGTTATGGAAAAATATGCATTTTGGCGGATGCCGATTCAGACGGAGCGCACATCGCAACACTTCTTTGCGCGTTGTTTTTAAAGCATTATCGTCCTCTAGTTGAGGCTGGGCGTATATGTATCGCTATGCCACCTCTCTATAGAATAGACGTGGGCAAGAAAGTTTTCTATGCGCTTGATGAAGGAGAGCATCGAGCGGTACTTAGAGATATTAAGAATCAGAAATTATCGGGCAGTGTGAGCGTTCAACGTTTTAAAGGGCTCGGCGAAATGGATCCGACACAACTACGAGAAACAACAATGGATCCTGCTACACGACGATTAATCCGTCTAAGTTTGGGTAGTCGTGGTCGGGCAGAAAAAATGCTTGACATGTTGCTGGCACGAAAACGTGCTGGAGATCGTAAGGTGTGGCTTGGAGAGAATGGTGATAAAGCAGAACTAGAACTGTAAGCCAAAAAAGTTTATCGGTTTGATTTTTGTGTTAGTTTTTAGGCCAAAATAGCTCTAGTCTGGGGTCTCGAATGCGAATTACCTCCTGCTTGTAGATTGTGAAGCCCGCATTCTGATAGCAAAGAAGTGCCTTAGGGTGATCAAGAGTGCAGGTATTCACACGAATACAATTTGGCTGTTTGCGCCAAGCTACATTTAGGATCCAATTGAGAAATCTAGAGCCAATTCCATGGCCAATGAATTGCTCTATCAGTCCGAAGTATGCAAGCTCAACTATAGATCCGCTACGATGATCCAATTCAGCATATCCTGCTGGTACGCCATCAATATAGACAACATAAATTGCAACAGCTGGATCTTCAATGATTGATAGCAGTTTTTCGTCGGTCATAGCACAACGCTCATACCAGAGCCAAGGTCGTCCCACTTGCTGATATAAATAACGATAAAAGGCGGCGCCAGGTTTTTTTGCTTCTAATATCATTAGATCGTCACCAACTGTAGTTGGAGTATCTTTATCTAAAGGCACAATCATTTCTAGGTAAGTAACTTTCACCTCAAGGATTCCATTCTTTGGTGGAGGGTTTTCTGTCACTTGGTTGGGCGGATTATTGTTCGTTATCTTGGGAATTTTCATCAATTTTATTCAATGCGTAGTTTTGTTAATTGTTGTGTATCTTTATATTTTTTTATAGCGATACATTAGTAAAAAGATACCCCCCATAAGTGACCAGGCAGCAACATGCGTTCGATGTAAAACTGATAGTACAACACCTCTTGTTCTCATTATCTGTTCAGCTGTTGGTACGTCAGCAAACGTAATAGCTCCAAACTTGCCAACTAGTGTACCGTAAACAGCTTCACCCACCCCCCATCCACCAGGAAAGAGAGGAACTGCTTGAACTATGCTAGCGATAGGTACAATGAAATAGTAATCAACGAGGCTAAGTCCGATTTCAAGAGACAGATCCATCAAAAAAAAACTGGCAACATATATCCCATAAGTCAGTGGGCTAATCAGTATCCATACGATGATTCCACGCAAATGCGATCTATATTGAAGTAGGGCCAAGTCTATTTCACTGGCAAGAGCCCTTAATCGCGTAGGCAGCCAGGCTATAAGTTTTTCTATATTTAGTGATGAACGAAGAGTTTTTGCTAACAACAAACTACATATAATAATTGTTGCAACTGCTAAGCCCCAGACAGCGTATACAAAAACTGGAAATCTATCAAAAACAGCTATGCTTGCTATACAGCCTACTAAGAGCAGAGAGAGAAGACCTATAATTCGATCAACAATCACAGTGACTACCGCTTGTATTTTTTCCGTCCTACAGTGCTGGGCAATGTAAACTCCTTTGACGATATCACCACCTGTAGTTCCGGGTACAATATTGTTGAAGAAGAAGCCGATCCATGCGAATCGTTGCGCTTCTAAGAATCCAACGTTGAGATTATTTGCGCGAAGAAGCCACCACCACCGGCAATTAGCGATGATTGCAAATGCTAAAAAGCAGATAGCACCTAAAATAAAGTTTATCGGATCTAGATTGGTAAAATAGGTTAGAAAGCCTGGTTGGATGATTTTTTGGCTACCATCAGACTCAATCTGCTGTCCAACTGTGATTGGATTTGCAGAGTTATTTCGAATGAAGTCGACGCTTTCACCACTCCAGGAGCCAATAATCTCGCCCTCCACCGTGGATATGACATTGCCGTCTTTTGATATGACTGAGTAGCTATCCTGCCAGTTTATAGCATTAAATACTACAAGAAATATGATCGCTACGATTGCAATCTTTAAGAGAAAAGTTAAGCGATGCTTCATAAGTTGCTTGCGCTATGAGCTTAGGCGGTGCTCCGTTAGAATAAGACTTATTAGTTATGTCTATATTTCGGCAGTCCAAGACTAGGCATTTTAGCGTTTAATGGCGATTAGAACGAGTTACTTCTTTCATGGAGTTAGTAAAGTGAAATATAAGGGAGAACATCGGAATTGACCTCTAATGAAGCAAATGGCGTTCAGAAACTGCCAAAGTCAGCAGAAGTAGTGATCGTTGGTGGCGGCATTATTGGCGTTACGGCCAGCTTAAGTCTTGCTGAGCGCGGCATTCCAGTTGTTCTTGTGGAGAAAGGGGTTGTGGCAGGGGAGCAATCTTCTCGTAATTGGGGCTGGTGCAGACAGCAGGGTCGTGACCCACGAGAACTGCCTCTCATGATTGAGTCATTGCGTGCTTGGAAAGGTATGAGTCACCGAATAGGTATAGATACAGGCTTTAATCAGAGCGGTGTTGTTTATCTTGCCAGAACGATATCGGAAATGGAGGCGCATGATGCTTGGCTTGAAAACGCAAGACGTTACGAAATTGATTCACAATTAATAAGTGGGCGTGAGCTTGACAGTCTGTTGCCTGGTAGTTCCGATGCTTATATAGGCGCATTGTTTACAAAGTCAGATGGACGAGCTGAGCCAGCCATAGCAGTTCCTGCTATGGCGCGCAAAGCACGACAATTGGGAGCAATCATTGTGGAGAATACCGCTGCTCGGGGCGTCGAAACGCATGGTGGCTCCGTTAGCAGTATTGTTACCGAAAGAGGAGTGATAAGTTGTAATAGCGTCCTTCTTGCAGGTGGAATTTGGTCGCGTCTTTTCTGCAGACCACTGGGGATTGATTTACCACAGCTTAAGATTCTATCTTCGGTTCTTCGCACTCACCCCATTAAGGGTTGTCCAGAGGTATCTACTAGCGGGCATGGTTTCTCGTTTCGAAAGCGACTTGATGGTGGTTACACAATCGCTCATGGCAGCACAATCAACTATGAAATAGTTCCAGATTCATTTCGATTCTTCCAGCAGTTCTTTAAACTTGCATGGCAAGCAAGAAGGGAGCTTCGACCACGTCTGTCGAGGCGCTTTGTAGTTGAATGGGAATTACCAAGATCCTGGGCCCTAGATCGGCCAGGACCATTTGAACAAATACGAATTATGGATCCCACCCCAATGTTGTCAGAACTCAATCAGGCTATGCAGAACTTAGTATCAACATATCCGTCATTTCGCGATGCTCAAATTGCTGCAAAGTGGGCTGGGTATATTGATGTCGTGCCGGATGCAGTGCCGATTATTTCCCCTGTATCGTCTCCAAGCGGGCTCTACTTGGCTACCGGATTCTCAGGCCATGGCTTTGGCATAGGCCCGGGAGCGGGCGAACTTGCAGTAGACCTAATTACAGGTTCTTCTCCTAGAGTAGACCCACAACCATTTGTTATATCAAGGTTTTTTGACCGGTCTGGTGTTGGCCCTGTGGCTGGAATATGATCAACATATAGGCACTGATCGTTTGGCGACCGCATTCTTTCAACCTCAGGAATTTTTCAGATCTCTACCACGACGTATAATATAGGCTGCCTAGCAGCATTTTTTCGGGTTCGGCAAATGTATCTTTGCGAGCCAACGACGATTACTAAGGGGGATAACAATGGAGAAATCTCTCCATATTGACGCTGATAAGTGTACTGGATGCTTGCAATGTGAGCTAGCGTGCTCGTTCGAAAACGACGGTGTATTTAATCCTTCTAAATCAAGAATCAAGGTATTTGAATTCGAGCATGGTCGGCATACGGTACCATATACGTGCACCCAGTGTGCTGAAGCTTGGTGCATGCAGGCATGTCCAGTAGATGCTATTGTTCTTAATCTTGCTACTGGCGCTAAAGATGTGCTTAGTGACCGGTGTGTAGGTTGTAAGGTATGCACTATCGCGTGCCCTTTTGGTACGATCAATTACGATAAAGATTCGGGCAAAGTTGTGAAGTGTGATTTATGTGGTGGCAATCCGGCTTGTGCTGCAGCATGCCCTACTGAGGCAATCACTTTCATTGATAGTGATTCAACCGGCTACGATAGGATGCGGCAGTGGGCTGGACAGACAGGCACTATTGTGTCTGTATAGAGGTATCAAGTGCTATACGTTTTTAGGTCATATTTGTGTTATGCGTAGCACCACTTACCCACGTCTCTGAGGAGAGCTTAACTGATGCGTCACTTAATAATTGGTGCGGGCCCAGCTGGCGTTGTTGCGGCTGAAACGTTGCGACAATTGGATTCGAGTTCAGATATCTTACTTATTGGAGATGAATCGGAACCTCCCTATTCAAGAATGGCAATACCATATCTTTTGAGAGGGCGTATTGGTGAGGAGGGTACTTATCTACGAAAGTCGGCACGCTACTTTGAAGAAAGAAGAATCGAAATTCTGCAAGAACGTGTTAGTACAATTTCAACAGATAATAGGTCTGTTAGGCTCGAGTCTGGTAATGTTGAAGCTTACGATCGACTTCTTATTGCAACTGGCTCAAGCCCTACTTCACCGCCAATTGACGGTGTTGATTTGCCAGGGGTTCACTCATGCTGGACTTTAGAAGATGCGAGGTCTATAGCAGCACGCTCATCGTCAGGATCTAAAGTAGTCCTAATGGGTGCAGGTTTTATTGGATGTATTATCCTAGAGGCATTGGCCTCTTGCGGCGTTGATCTAACAGTAGTGGAGCTTGAAAATCGAATGGTGCCACGCATGATGAATCAAGTGTCAGGTGGTTTGATTAAGAGTTGGTGTGAAAGGCGCGGAGTTACCGTCCTGACTGATACCCGAGTTGAAGGTATAGCAAGCAAAGATTCGCAGCTTATGGTTTCTTTGTCGGAAGGAGAGGAGATCTTAGCTGATCTTGTCATCAATGCAACTGGTGTACGCCCCAATACTAGTTTTCTGGAGAAGTCAGGAATCGAAGTTGATCATGGAATCTTGGTTGACCAGAATCTAAGAACAACGTGCAAGGATATTTTTGCCGCAGGCGATGTTTGCCAGGGCCGTGATTTTTCAACGGGCGATTACACTGTCCAAGCTATACAGCCAACTGCCGTGGAGCATGGCAAAGTTGCAGCATCTAACATGACTGATGGGCAAGAAGTTATCCACCGTGGATGTCTTAATATGAATATACTTGATACGATGGGCCTGGTTTCAACATCCTTTGGCGCTTGGGAGGGGATTGATGGCGGCCAGTCTGTTGAATGCTCAGATTTAGCTAGATTTCGTTATCTCGATCTACAGTTCGATGGTGATGTTCTGGTTGGTGCGAATGCTTTGGGATTGACTGAACACATTGGCGTGATTCGTGGATTGATTCAAACAAGACTTAGGTTGGGTGTTTGGAAGGAACGGCTTATGGATAATCCTTTGCAGTTAATGGAAGCATATGTTGCCGTGGCGCATGGTGTAAGCGATGGTAGAAAGCCAACCACATCAAGTTAGGGATAAATTTAATCGGCCGATACGAGATCTTCGGATCTCAGTTACGGACCGTTGCAATTTTCGTTGTGTTTATTGCATGCCCCGCGAAGTTTTTGGCCCTGGTTATGCCTTCGTGCCCCGTAGTGAGTTGCTGCGTCTGGAGGAAATTCATCGGGTAGCTCGGATTTTTGTACAGGAGGGTGTAACTAAGATTCGGATTACCGGCGGGGAGCCACTAATTCGTCGCGACCTAGAGCAGCTAATTGAGATGATTTCTGGAATAGATGGCATACGCGATCTCAGCATGACAACTAATGCGTCAATGTTGACTTTGGAAAGAGCTAGGTCACTCTATGGTGCTGGGTTAGCACGAATCAATATTAGTTTAGATGCGTTGGATCAAGAAACTTTTCAGGAGATAAATGATGTTAAATTTCCGGTTAGTGATGTTCTAAGTGGAATTGACAATGCTCTAGCTACTGGTTTCAGCAATGTAAAAATCAACTCTGTAATTCGCAAGGGATCTAATGACCACAGCATTCTCGATTTAGCAAGACATTTTAGAGGTAGTGGCGCGACCCTTCGGTTCATTGAGTTTATGGATGTTGGTTCTACAAACCAGTGGCAGCGCGAGCAAGTAATGCCAGCGTCTAAAATGATAGATATAATCAAAACGGAATTTCCGATAGCGCCGGTATCTCCAAATTACGAGGGTGAGGTAGCGAAGCGCTGGAGATATCTGGACGGTTCAGGAGAGATTGGATTCATTACATCAGTAACGCAGCCATTTTGCAGGGATTGCAGTCGGGCGAGAATCTCAGCTGTTGGCAAAATTTATACTTGCCTGTTTGCTAGCAATGGCCATGACTTGAAAGACTTGATTCGAGAGGGCGCCAGTGATGCAGTTTTGGCGAGGTTTGTCCGTGAAATTTGGAGCAATCGCATTGATCGGTACTCGGAACTTAGGAGCGATGCGTCCTTGACTAGGGACAGCGCTGCGCGCATTGAAATGTCATATATCGGTGGTTAAATTAGAGCTGGGCATAGCATTGATCAATCAGGAAAAGACATGATAAGGATTGCTATCGCGGGAGCTGCTGGCCGGATGGGTCAAGCACTCGTTCGGACTGTACTCCTCGCCGATGATGTCGAGCTTACACACGCTTTTGAAATAAAAGAAAATGAGTTTATTGGCTCCGATGTAGGAATAGTCGCTGGTATTGGTAACGTTGGTATTCCTTTATCTGATAGTGTTTCTAAAGGAGATTTTGACGTGCTAATCGATTTTACTATGCCAGCTTCAACCACTACTAACGTTGCCCATTGTAAGTCTCATGACCAAAGCATAGTTATAGGGACTACTGGATTTGACGAAAAAGACCAAGAAAAGATTAGTGCAGCAGCCATGAACATCCCAATTGTTCAAGCACCTAATATGAGTGTTGGAGTTAATCTAGCATTAGAACTCCTTGATTTAGCAGCGCGCACTTTTGGAGACAGTGTTGATATTGAGATTGTTGAAGCCCATCATAGTGAGAAAGTAGATTCGCCCTCCGGTACTGCTCTGCGTATGGGCCAAGTCGTTGCTAATGCATTGGATCTCGATCTATCAAAAGACGGCGTTTATGCTCGTCATGGCCAGGTTGGTCGGAGGAAATCAAATACTATTGGATTCTCTGCAGTGAGGGCTGGCGACATTGTAGGCGAACATAGTGTGTGGTTCGTTGGTAGTGGTGAGCGAATTGAGATTAATCATAAGGCTGCTAGTAGATCGATATATGCAACCGGTGCGGTGCGTGCCGCAAAATGGCTTGTTGATAAGCCTAATGGTTTGTATGACATGCAGAATGTTCTTGGTTTTAAGGACTAATGAAGGAATGATGAGGTAATAATGCCGTGGATAGGGTTTTATTGACCGTGACTGGTTCAAAAAGATTGTGGGATGAGCTTAGTCGACTAAAAAAGCAAGAGCGCCCCCGCATTATTGATGCTATAGCAGAAGCACGGGCGCACGGTGATCTTTCAGAGAACGCTGAGTATCACGCAGCTCGTGAGCAGCAATCATTCATCGAAGGGCGAATTCGTGAGTTAGAGGTCAAGCTGGCCCGGGCAGAAATTATCGATCCTAAAGACCTAAATGTTGTCAACAAAGTTGTGTTTGGGTCATGGGTCGATTTGTGGGAAGATGACGGTAATCGCGAAGTGACGTATCAAATTGTTGGAGAATTGGAAACAGATGTTGATATGGGTAAGGTTTCAAATAGTTCGCCAATTGCACGGGCGCTGCTCGGAAAGGACGTTGGCGATGAAGTGGAATTTAGTGCACCTGGCGGCTTGCGTCGGTATGAGATTTTAAGAGTTCGTTACGACGATGATTCTACTTAAAGTAATGAGAATTTGTTAAGTGATCTTGTTGTTATTCGAGTGTGAAATTTCTATATCCCTAATTGGTAGTTAGCTTATCTGGGCCTATGTTGTAATTTTCATCGACTTCTACATTTGGGTTGAGTTCAGAAGCCATAGCTTGAGTAGGTGATCCTGCCATAACCACAAACTTTTCTTTGTCGACGGTAGCTGCCCAGTGTCGCACCCGCATCCGCCATATAATGATACTAGTTAATGTTATAAGCGCTAGCAATGCTAAAATAAACAGCCCGCCATAGCCAAAGATTGAAATGGAGGTGGAGGTGGCAAGTGGTCCAACAATTGCACCAATGCCAAATGCAAAAACAAATCCTGCTGTGCTGGAAACTATATCATCTTTGCTAAGATAATCATTAGCGTAAGCGACACTGATGGGATAGATAGTTGATATTAATCCTCCGAAGAGGCCTATCGTAATATAGAGAGATAGTGTTCCAAATGGCGCTCCAAATACCAGGAGTGATGCGGGCAATACGGCGGTGATGCTAACAGCAAGAAGAACGGTGCGTCGGTCAAATGCGTCAGAAAGCCGACCGATGGGTAATTGAAGTATAAAACCACCAATTACAATAGCACTCATAAAAATAGCGATTTGATCTATTCCAAGCCCAAGGTCTCTGCTGTAGATAGGCCCAAAAGCCCATAGCGAGCCAATTAGCACTCCCCCGAGGAAGCAGCCTGCGGCTGCTGTAGGCGATGTTGTAAAAAGCTTATTGAAGTTTAGTCGCGCTCGTTCAACTGGTTCTGGGTTTGTTGCTCTGGTGAGTGAGACAGGCACAATTGCAAGACAAAGCAATATTCCACAAAAAAGAAAAACTTGAACATCTATGGGATCGCCTAGTTGAATAGATAGTTGTCCAACAGCTGATGCGAAGTAACCAACCATTATGTATAGCGACAGTAACACACCGCGTGTTTGATTAGTCGCTCTATTGTTCAGCCAGCTTTCCTGTACAACAAAACAACCAGCTATACTGGCACCCATGATCATCCGAAAAACTACCCACGCCCATGGTTCAACAATAAGCAGAAAGGAAAGTATCGTAGCAGCAGCAATAGCAGCAAATACTGCAAAGCTTCGGATATGGCCAGCTCGATTAATTATTGGCCCAGCTTGAAGCGTGCCAATTGCGAATCCAATGAAATAGGCGGATGTCATAAAGCCTATGATGCTATTAGGGTAGCCTTCGATGTCAGCCCTAAGAGCGACAAGCGTAGCAAATAAACTATTGCCCATCATAACCAGCATAACTGACAGCATCAAGCTGTAGAGAGTACGGATAATCTGAAGAGCGCTTTTCAACCTGTTCCTACCCGGGACTGTTCGGGTTGCGAAGTATATGCCTAATTTACAAACGTGAATGCACTATGTTTAATATAATTTCCAATTCGCCATGCAAGAGATTCAGTGTTACGACGGATATTTTGGCTATTTCTTAGGTCAATTAAAAATGCCGATTCCAATCCACTAGAGCCAAGAAATGGTAATTGCTCCCTCAGTGCATAATCGCTGTCGATTTTTTATTTGTCACTAGTCGCCTACTAGAGAGCATAGTCCCTGCTGGATTGTCATGAAGCAGTGTGTAACCTATTGTTTAATTAGCTTAAAAAAATCCAAGCTTTGAGTTAGCTAGACTCAGGTAATCGGGGAGTCCCGCGTTTTAACTGAAAAAAACACTAAAAAAGATATATTTGACACAAACAGTTTAAATCTAGTAGCGTTGACCGGCCATAGTAGGTGTTCGTAGGCCTTTAGGAGAGATACCCCATGACCCTGTTACTCGAATTAATAACCATGAGACGTCATCTAGTTTTTGGTAGAGCGTGGAATGAGTCTGCAGTCTGATCTCGAGCTTGCGGTCAAAGGCGAGCAGTTAGAGTTGCACTATCAGCCTCAATTTGATCTCCAGACGGCAAGAGTTGTTGGAGCGGAAGCGCTGTTGCGATGGAATCATCCTGAGCACGGTGTAATTCCACCAAATGATTTTATTCCTCTTGCTGAGGATACTGGATTAATTTTTTCGATTGGCCGCTGGGTGGTCAACGAAGCTTGCCGACAATCAAGATTATGGCGCCAAGAAGGATTCCAGCCAATAACTATCTCTGTGAATATTTCTGCTGTTCAGCTGCAACAAAGTGATTTCTATAGCCAGGTTAGAGAAGCTATAGAGCGAGAAGGTATTAGGCCATATCTACTCGGTTTGGAAGTAACAGAGTCTCTTTTCGTGGAAGATATGGATCGGACAATAAGCGTGTTGAAGTTGCTTAAAGATTTGGGCGTCGAGCTATCACTTGATGATTTCGGTACTGGCTATTCAAGCCTATCTTACTTGACCAAGTTGCCAATCGATAAATTGAAGATTGATCAGTCGTTTATTCGAAGCTCTGAGCGAGAGAGTTGGGCTATCGTACGTACTATAATTCAGCTAGCTCGTAGTCTAGGATTAAAGACTGTTGGAGAGGGTATTGAGGAAAAGCTTCACGTTGATCGCCTTTGTGATTTAGGCTGCCATATTGGACAGGGGTACCATTACAGCAGGCCAGCACCAGCCAATGTGATTTCAGGCGTTTTACCGAGAGAGTTGCTAGAAGTTACCACTCCTAAGCACAAAGCCAAGCATCTGCGTATCGGTCTTCCAGCTGATTACTTGTCATCGCATCTACAGGCAACACTCCATGACTTTCAGAATCAACATAGCGATTGCCAGCTAGATCTTTACTTCGATTTTAGTGCTCATCTGCTCGATTCACTATCTCTTGGTGAGCTCGATGTTGTAATAGCATTAGATAATGCGCCTACAAAGTATAGAAAGATGCAGGCATGGTCTACTACAACTGTATGGATAGCTTCTCAAACATTTGAAATGTCAAGAGATTATCCGTTACCGGTGATCTTGCAGCCCACAGGTTGTCCATATCGTTCAATGGTTGTTGCTGCTTTGAATACTGCTGAGACATCATGGCATTGTGTTTATCAATCCCCTGAGATAGAGGGCGTTCAGAAAGCCGTTGCTTCTGGTATGGGTGTAGCAGCGGTGCCATCAACCTTATTATCATTAAATACCCCCTCAGAGCTGTTGGGATTAATTCATCAAATAGGGAATGCCGAAGGGTTGCCAGAGTTACCACCTTTATCTTTGGCTATTTATGATATTAATCGTGACGCAGCTGCTATAAAGAATGAACTCGTTGAACAGCTTTCACATGTGATAAACAATATGGAGGGTGTTGTCCAGCTCTGATTCGCTATTATGAGCGGAATCATGAATGAGCTATATTACACAGGATATGTTGGATCAGCGGCGTGGCTTCTTGCGCCTATCAAGATCAGCAACTGCAGCGGGAAGTATTTTTTGATCCTCGGAAAGATTTTCGATAATCGATGCCATGATTATCCAACTACGAATTGGTTCTCGATAGTGTCGAGGAAGATTTGACCATGCTTTGGCAACAGCCAAGGCCTCCGCTGGTAAATCAAGCGCTACTGTAGCGGTTTCTGATAGATGTCGTGGGCCAGTGCCAGCAGCAAGCCACTCGACATGCACCTTCAACCACTCTGCTATCTGTTCTAGCCGGTATCTCCTGGGAAATGCTTTTCCTTCGAGATATTTACGAGCAGTAGTTAGACTTTTGGCGCCGGCTTCACGTTGGAGAGGTTCAATTTCTACCGGTATCCGAGACCAGCTTCCCTCACGGGCACCGTATCCAGCTGATTGCATAGCATCGATTAAACGCTCGGCAAAATCTAAATACGGTGGTTCAGAAGCCATTAAACAAAGATTCCCACAATAATTTAATTATCACTTTATTGCACAATATAACACTTTCAGTGTTAAAATAGAACTGTTCTAGTAGCTACGATTTTATATAAAGCTAGTTGTCTGCCAATAGATAGAGATGGAGGAGTGTTTTGACTGAACTGCAACCTGCCTCACTTCAACCAAAGGACGCTAACCGACAACTTCGGCGAAGATTGCGACTCGGTGAGGTTCTTGTGAATGCAGGGCTCGTTCAAAAGCAAGATATTGATGCGGCACTAGAGCAACAAAAGAAGCAGACAGGAAAACGACTCGGTGAGGTTTTGGTAGACATGGAGATTGTGGACGAAGTGGTAATTGCAGAAACCTTGGCAGGCAAGCTGGGGTTACCCTTCGTCAATCTAGATGACATCGAGGTCGAGAGCTCCGCGGTAGCGGAGGTGCCTTTTCGTGTGGTGAGGCAACATGGTGTTTTGCCAGTGCGGGTGGACGCCAAATCTCTTACGGTTGCAATGGGCGATCCTCTATCCATTGAAGCTCTTGATGCTTTGCGGTTTACTTGCCAGAAGCAGATAGTAGAAGTCGTTGCATCCCCGAGTCAAATTCGAGAATATGTCGATCACTTTGAGGCTTCGCAAGGGTCAAATGAAGACTTTGAAGACTTTTTGCGCGGTATATCAGCTCAGAAACCAGGCAAGCCATCTCCAGACACAAGTGATTCGGATGACGGAGCAGTTGTAAAGCTAGTTAATAGAGTTATTGTTGATGCAGTGCGAGAGGGAGCCTCCGATATTCATATTGAACCACACGGACAAAAGGAGGACCTACTTATTCGATTTCGAGTTGATGGCCGTTGCCACGATTATCGTCGAATCCCATCTGAATATAGAAATCAGCTTGTGGCTCGTATAAAGATAATGAGTAGGCTTAATATTGCAGAGCGTCGTAAGCCTCAGGATGGCAAAATTCACTTTAAGCTTGGTAATACTCAGATTGAACTTCGAGTTGTTACCTTACCAACAGCAGGTGACAATGAAGATGTAGTTATGCGACTTCTTACTGGTACAGGAGTTATGTCGATGTCGCGTATTGATTTAAGTCAGAAGAATTACAATTCTTTGGAGAAGCTTATTCGCTCTCCTTATGGCATCATTCTCGCGGTTGGACCAACGGGATCCGGAAAAACCACAACGCTACATTCTATTTTAAGTGAGATAAACAGCAAAGAACGTAAAATATGGACCGTAGAAGATCCTGTTGAAATTACACAGATGGGGTTGAGACAGTTACAGGTTCACCCGCAAATTGGTTTAACATTTGCTGCCGCTATGAGATCATTTCTACGTGCAGATCCAGACGTAATTATGGTTGGTGAAATGCGTGATTACGAGACAGCGCAAATTGCTGTTGAGGCATCATTAACCGGACATCTCGTGTTTTCAACTTTGCATACAAATACAGCATCAGAGACTATTACTAGGTTAGTAGATATGGGTATTGAAGCTTTTTCTTTTTCTGATGCATTATTAGGAGTTATCTCACAACGGCTTACCCGTAGATTGTGCCCAAAGTGCAAGATTGAATATGAGGCGGGATCCGTGGAGATTGAAGAATTGTCTGGGCATTTCGATAGTTATGTAACTGACCAATTAATTAGTTCCGACGGACTAAGGCTATTCCGAGCTGAGGGATGCTCATACTGTAGCCGGACTGGTTATTACGGCCGAGTGGCGCTGCATGAGCTACTTCAAAGTAACGATGATATTCGAGATGCTATACAGCACAAATCAACAGCAGCAGAAGTTCAGGCATTAGCTGAAAAATCAGGAATGGTTACCATGCTCCAAGACGGTATAGCAAAGTGCCTTGAAGGTAAAACAGATTTAGGCCAGGTTCTGGCCGTATGTAATCGTTGATTCGAGGGAGGATAGAACCTACTTACGTATATTGTTCAGCGTAATTACATCATGCTAAAGTTTCCCATAAATGTACTACCAACCGACGGTATTATTTCCCGGCCTTCAAAAGTTCTGTGACGAGCGCTGTCTAATTATTTTTGCATAATTAGGAAAATTTCGCTGTGGCTGATCTGATTCGCTTCGAAAATGTAAGTCTTGCATTCGGCCTTTCTCCGATATTAGCGAACGCCAATTTTTCAATTGAGAATGGCGAGCGTGTATGTCTAATCGGTAGAAATGGTTCGGGAAAAACCTCGCTGCTCCGACTCATTACTGGCGATATCGAGCCAGATAAAGGAGATATATATAAACCGGCTAGCTATCATGTTGCCATACTAGATCAAACATTGCCCGATGAGTTGGATATCACAGTGTCGAGTTTGGTTGAGTTAGGCCTAAGCAGTGTTCGGCGTCTTGCAGTTGAATATGAGCGCAGGGCGCAGAAGACGCTTGACGCGCAAGGGTTGAAGGAGTTGGAGAGACTTCATACTGAGATAGATGTTCGTGGGGGTTGGAATGTTGGACAGAGAGTTAATGCTATTTGTTCAGAGATGAGTCTACCGCCAAAGGAATTATTAAGAAACTTGTCGGGAGGTTGGCGTCGTCGGGCAGCTCTAGCTAAAGCGCTTATCTCAAATCCAAATCTGCTTCTTTTAGATGAACCGACTAACCATCTAGATTTTGAAGCTATAGAATGGCTTGAGAGAAAGGTTGATGCTTATTCAGGAGCTATTCTATTCATTACACACGATCGCGCGTTCTTGCAGAGACTTGCTACGCGGATTATAGAAATTGACCGCGGTACCATTAAGAGTTTTTCTTGCAACTACAAAGACTACTTGAAAGAAAAGAGGAAGGCTAGATATGAAGAAAAACAAGCCAACGCTGAATTTGATCGCCAGCTTGCTGCCGAAGAGCAGTGGATTCGTCAAGGAATAAAGGCTCGACGTACGCGCAATGAAGGGCGCGTGCGTAGTTTACAGGCTATGCGCGAAGTCCATTCTAAGCGTATTCCAATATCTACTCCCGCACGTGTTCATATCGAAGAGGCAGATTCTTCCGGAAGAAAAGTTCTTGATGTGAAAAAAATCCATTATCAATATGGCGCTAAACCATTGATTAAAGGTTTTTCTCTCAAAATTACACGAGGGGATCGCATTGGCTTAATTGGAAATAACGGTGTTGGCAAGAGTACACTGTTAAAGCTTTTGCTAGGAGAAATTCAGCCTCAGAGCGGCACAGTTAAGCTTGGTACAAACATTAAGCTCGGATTTTTTGATCAATATAGGCGTAATTTAGATCCGGATAAAACTGTCGCAGAGGTCGTTGGTGACGGTAAAGATTATATTATATTGGGCAACAAACCGCGCCATGTTGTTGGATACCTTCGGGGTTTTTTATTTAGTCCTAAGCGGGCTATGACCCCGGTTCATGCTTTATCTGGAGGGGAAAAGAATCGAATTCTTTTAGCAAAATTGTTTGCCCAGCCTGCGAATCTATTGATACTTGATGAGCCAACAAATGATCTTGATATAGAGACTCTGGAAGTTGTTCAAGATCGGATTTCAGAATATAAAGGCACCCTTATAGTAGTTAGCCATGACCGTGAATTTCTTGATGCGGTTGTTGATCGTGTGGTTGTTTTTGAGGAAGGAGGACAAATTCGTGAATATGTGGGTGGCTACAGTGACTGGGCAAGAAGGGATGCAGTGCTTGCAATACAAGACGAATTAGGGGGAGCTGGCGCTGAGGGCAAAACTAAGCCACAATCGGTGTCAGCCGACAAGAAATCAAATAAGCTTACATATAAATTGCAGCGCGAGCTCGACGGTCTGCCGGTATCGATCGAATTACTTGAGCGTGAGGTACAACAATTGAATGAGAAGCTTTCGCAACCTGGTTTTTATGAACAGCCATTTGAAGAGACTGAGCCAATTCTTACTACTCTTCTTGCAACAAAGAAAGAGCTAGATGTGACTATTGCTCGCTGGGTTGAGCTGGAAGAGCTGAAGTCTAAACTAAGCGAGGGCGATTAACCGCTGTTGTCTGTAGGTAACCATATAGCAATAAACCTAAGATCATCTCACACACTTAAAGACCACACACATTTGGCTAGTTTGTATATGGGGTAAGATATCTTGCGCTCCTGTCTAGTGCTTCTTTGTTATCCCTAAGCTCCATCCGTGCAACTACGCGCAAATGTATTTCGTCTGGACCATCAAAAAAACGCATTGCTCTACCCCAGGTCCAATGATCTGCTAATGGTGTATCTGGAGTGATGCCCATAGCGCCAAATACCTGCATCGCTCGATCAAATATAGTGGTATGTAAGTTTGGTACAAGTGCCTTAATCATGGAGATCTCTTTACGCGCTCCTTTGGCTCCCACTTGATCAATCAACCAGGCAGTTTTGAGTACCAGTAAACGAGCTTGCTCTATTTCGATACGCGAACGGGCAATCCATTCGGATATAGTTCCATGCTCATACAGATATTTGCCAAACGTTTTCCGCTCCTGCACTCGCATAGTCATTAGTTCAAGTGCGAGCTCAGCAGCACCAATTGAGCGCATGCAGTGATGGACCCGGCCTGGTCCGAGTCGAGCCTGTGCTAAAGCAAATCCATCTCCTTCCGTTCCAAGAAGACAGCTTGATGGAATTCGCACATCTCGCAATAGCAGTTCACAATGTCCTTCTGGAGAGGTGTGGTTAACAATCGGTATATTTCGGATCACATCTATACCTGGAGTATTCATTGGTACGAGCAGTATACTTTGTTGGTGGTGAGGTTCTGCGTCTGGATTAGTCTTGCCCATAACAATTAGCAGTTTACATCGAGGATGCGCCACGTTTGATATAAACCATTTACGACCATTAATTATATAGTCGTTTCCATCTCTAACAATTTTCGTTTGAATTTGGGTTGCATCTGATGAAGAAACACCCGGTTCTGTCATAGCGAATGCAGAACGAATCTCGCCTTTGAGTAGTGGTTGTAGCCATTGCGAATTTTGTTCATCATTGGCAAATAAATGAAGTAATTCCATATTGCCAGTGTCAGGCGCATTACAATTGAATACCTCTGATGCCCAGCTAACTCGACCCATAATTTCTGCAAGTGGAGCATATTCTAAATTAGTTAATCTCGTCCCAGGCTCGTCATGCTTTAGACTTGGGAGAAATAGATTCCACAATCCTTCAGCACGCGCCTTAATTTTAATTTCTTCAATTAAAGAGATTGGGTATACCCCATTAGCTGTTTCTCGCTGCCAATCAGCGAGCTTGGGAATTATATAAGTGTCGAGGAATGTCTGAACACGCTGACGAAGGACATCGACTTTTGGTGTGTATGAAAAATGCATATCTGGGATCTTAATATGTTTTCAGTTATTGTCGTCAATTACCGCAATTGCCTTTTTTGCCAGGGCGCTTGCCATGCTGCCAATTTTCTCGGCATTTGGGCTTGATGCTGTGCCATCAGCGAATCTTTTCATGACGCCTTGACAGATTGCTGATAATCGAAAGAAGCTGAAGCTCAGATAAAAAGGCCAGTGTTCAATTTGTTTTATCCCCCTTATTTTACAGTAATACTGCACTATTTCAGCTTCTTGGGGAATTCCCAGTTGTTCGCGATTTAAGCCGGAAAGTCCAGATATATGATCAGTCGGTTGCATTCTGAGGCACATGCAGAAATATGCTAAGTCAGCTAGAGGATGACCCAGTGTCGAAAGCTCCCAGTCAATTATTGCTAATATTTTAGGTTTTCGTGTATGAAAGATAATATTGTCAATTCGATAATCGCCATGGATCAAGCAACTATTGCCATCATCCGAAGGGATAAGTTCTGGAAGTTCTCGCATCAATCTATTTACCTCAGGCATTACTTCATTTCCACCTTCTCTATATTGCCTACTCCACCGATGTATCTGACGCTCAAAATAATTGCCTAAATGACCATAATCAGATAGGCCAGTAGCTGCTATATCGATCCGATGAATTGCTGCTAGCGATTTGATCATAGTCCGATAAAGGTCTTGTCGCTCATCATTGGTTAAACCTGGAAGATGAGGTTGCCAAAGAATGCGCCCCGGCACATAACTCATCACATAAAACTCGTTACCAATGATTTTCTTGTCCTCGCAAAGAATATGAGGTAAAGCTACAGGGACTTGAGTGCCTGAGAGGGCTTCGAGGACTCGATATTCTCTATCTATCGCGTGCGCTGATTTTATCAGAGTGCCAGCTGGTTTCTGGCGAAGTACATATTCGCCATTTGTGGCCTTTAAGTGGAATGTCGGATTAGATTGGCCACCTGGAAATTTTTCAATAGATTCTATGTGTCCGAAACCCTCTATATGTTTTGCAAGAAATCGCTCAAGAGAAGTTGTGTCCACTGTAGAAACCTTTTAATCGCATAATACTCGTGCAAGTCTTTCTACATCGAGCTTAATGGAGATGCCAGTACTAAGATAAGAACTCCGGTATCACTTCGCTAATAAAAAGCTCTAGAGATCGCTTCTGCTCTTTTAATCCTAGACCGAGACTAGCGTAATATGTGAATTGATCAACGCCCAGTTTGTCATACAACCTCATTTTTTCATTTACCTGATCCGGCGTTCCGAACATTAAATTTTGATGTAGCATGGTAGGGTCAAATTCTTTGCGATTCTCAAGGTCGGCTAGATCAATCATCGGCGGAAATCCATTCTCCACGCCACCGACGTTGTTAAAGAGTCCTTCAAATTGTGCTAGTTGTTTCATAACGGCCTGCACAGGCATCATCCAATCGCTTTTATTAGCATAGACACACGTATGACGCATGGTTGCGAATATGGGGCGATTGTGGCCTGGATTGTCAGTAAGTGCAGTTTCAAGATTTCCAATATAGGTTTCAACTTCTGACATTGGTCTCGTCATAGGCCATGACAAAATGTTGCAGTTATGTTTGACTGCATAGTCGTAAGTAATCGGTGCGCGTGCTGCAATCCAGATAGGTGGGTGAGGTTTTTGTATTGGTTTGGGGACCGAAGTCGAGGTAGGGAAACTCCAGTACTCCCCGTCGTGCGCAGTGTCGCCTTGCCAAAGCGCTTTCACCACGGGTAGCATTTCCTGCATGTATTTCCATCCATCAGTTCTAGCAAGTCCGGGATGCATTCTGTCAAATTCTCTTTGGTATGCGCCAGAACCTATGCCGAATTCAAGACGCCCACCACTATAAAGGTCCACAAGAGCAGCTTCGCCCGCAACATTTATAGGATGCCAGTATGGAGCTACAACTACAGCAGTCCCCAATCTGATTCTATTTGTATGTGCTGCCCACCAGGTAAGAATTTGAAATGGATTAGGGGCGATAGTCATTTCAAGTGCATGATGCTCTGCAGCCCAAACAGTTTCAAAACCTCCTTCATCTGCCATTTGAACCATTTCAAGAGTGTGTCGAGTCACATCCTCCATTGCTATACCTGGATCGATACGTTCCATATTGATAGCTAGCTGAAATTTCATTTTGATTTGTTTCGGTAAGTATATTTTCTAAAAAAAGTTAATTATTTCTAGCAAATCTAACAGCCATCAGTACGTGTGTCATATGTATCTGTCTCCACACCTTTATCCAACACTTATTGCATAACGAACGGATCCGAAATTGGATCCGACGATGTATTGAGCCACACTGTTTTCGGGCGAGTGTAATCATAGATAGCTTGTAATCCAGACTCTCGACCATAACCACTGTCCTTATAGCCGCCAAAAGGTGCTAGTGGTGATACCATTCGGTATGAGTTTACCCAGACGATACCAGCCCGGACTGCTTTGGTGACTCGAAGGGCCCGCGCAATGTTAGCAGTGAACACCCCCGCTGCCAGACCAAATTGCGTGTCATTGGCCAAACGAATGGCTTCTGTTTCATCGCTGAAACGAATTACGCTCACGACAGGACCAAATAGTTCATTTCTTACTATATCCAGATCTTGATTGGGGCAGGAAATAATTGTCGGCTCATAATACCAGCCACTACTAAATTCTGCTGGTGATTGTCCTCCATATAGCAGGTGAGCCCCATTTGACACTGCATTATCGACTGCATTTCCAATGAACTTTAGCTGATCTAGAGTCGCAAGTGGTCCCATCTGGCTTTCCTCTTGAAGAGGATCCCCAATTCTTATTTGCGCTGCTCGTGCTACAATTTCTTTAAGGATAGCATCATGAATGCTTTCATGTAGCAGTAACCGCGATGCCGCTACACAGCTTTGCCCGCTCGCACTAAATATACTTAACAGCACTCCGTTAACAGCATTTTCTATATCTGCATCTTCGAATACGATCAGAGGCGACTTTCCACCCAGTTCGAGCGACACCTCAGCAAAATTATTAGCTGAATTTCTAATAATATGTCGCGCTGTTTCAGGCCCACCAGTAAAACTTATGCGATCGACAAGGGGATGACTGGTCAGCGCTTTACCACAAGAATCCCCCAATCCCGTGACAATATTAATCACACCAGGTGGAAAACCCGCTTCTTCAAAAACACGCGCAAATTCCAGCATTGGAGCTGAGGCATGCTCAGATGCTTTTAGCACTACTGTATTACCGGCTGCTAGTGCAGGACCGATCTTGACAGCGACCAGAAAAAGCTGCGAGTTCCATGGAACGACGGCTGCTACTACGCCTAATGGTTCGCGAATAGTCATAGCCCACATGTTGGGTTTATCAATAGGCAGTGTTTCTCCATGTACCTTATCGGCTAGTCCAGCATAGTAATGAAAAAAATCCGAAATATAGCGAGCTTGCCAACGGGTTTCTTTGAATAATTTCCCTGTATCAACAGTTTCTGCATGGCCCAATTGTTCAGAGTGAGTCTCGAGGATCTCAGCTAGCCTCCGTAGCAATTTTCCTCGATCTGTCGCGGACATCCGAGACCAGGGACCGTCGGTATATGCCTGGTGTGCCGCTTGTACCGCGCGATCAACATCATTCTCATCAGCAGCTGGTATAGTGGCCCAAGAATTTCCAGTGGCAGGATTGAAACTGTCAAAAGTCTTGCCGCTGCCTGCAGGAGACCATTCCCCGTTTATGTACATCTGATATGATTGAAGTTCAGACATAATTGCCATCCTTTATGCATCCTAAAGTATCTTTTTCTCCGAGAGAGGAGAACTCAATAATAATTGGTAAACATTTGTCATAGTGGTCTATATGCTACGCATTCTATCTCGACTAGGATATCCACTAGAAAGTCGCTAATAAGTGCTGATCTGGCAGGAGGTCCGTCAGGAAAATACGATCCATATATCTCATTAAAACCTGGAAAGTCTTGCCGACGTTTAAGCCAAACAGTGGATTTAACAACATCAGCATATGTGCAACCTGATTCACGCAGGGTTTCCCCAATTTCTTCAAGGCATGCTTGAGTTTGCTCTTCTATCGAGCCGGTGGTCATAAGATTGCCATTCTGCATTGGGATCTGGCCAGTAAGAAATACAAAATCACCGGCTCGAATTGCTTTAGAGAGCGATAGCTGGCGTCCGTCAACTACAAGAGATCCACCAATAACTTCTTTCTGTTCTTTTGACACTATATCTCTCCAATTCAGGATAAACTTGCATAAACGGTAACATGCACGGATCCTATTTGTGGCGATGAGTATAGCCTTTACGCAGCCGAAACGAGCCGAGATTTCATCTAGAGTTAACTTTAGGTCGCTTATGATGTGGAATTGCAATGTTTCAGAATAGGGGGCCAGATGGTACCTGGTATGAGGTTTGCGGCAACCTCGAAGGCTCGCCGATTGTTTTTTGTCACGGAGTTGGTCTTGATCTTCACATGTGGGATGAGCAAATTCCTGCGCTGGCGGGGCATTTCCCGTTGATTCGTTACGATTTAATTGGTCATGGCGAGACTCCGGCAAAACCTGATACCTCATCACTCCGAATATTTACGGAGCAGCTTCTAACGCTGGTGAGGCATCTAAATCTTGGTCCGATAAATCTAGTTGGGTTGTCAATGGGTGGTGTTATAGCCCAGCAATTTGTGGCGGAGTACCCGCAGCTCGTAAATAGACTCGTGTTAATGAATACTGTCTATAAACGTACAGAAGTCGAGTTAGCGGGTGTACGATCACGACTCCAACTTACTGCCAATAAGGGTCTTGTGCCGATTGCTGATGCTGCTATCACCCGATGGTTTGATGAAGACTTTAGGGAGCAGCATCCGATGGTGGTTAACAAAATACACAAGAGACTCGTAAGTAACGATTTTGAGGGCTATCTAAACGCTTATCGCGTATTTGTTAATTGCGACGCTGAGATTAATTCGGCTCTCAGGGGCGTGGATTGCCCAACGCTCATTATCACGGGTGGTCGGGATACAGGATCAACAGCAACCATGGCCTTTCGTATGGCTGCTGATCTTCATGATGCTCGAGTTGTTGTCTTTGACGAGCTCCATCATCTGAGTGCTGTTGAGAGCCCAAGTCAAGTTAATAGCGAGCTTCTCTCTTTTCTCATGGAGTGATTACGATTGTCCGGAGCGCATACTTAAACCCTAGACTGGTATCATTGTATGTACAATCCCCCTATATTTGTTGATCCCCATTAGATTGTTTAGCCAACAACTTATAGAGGATAGTGTGTGAGATCTTTGTTATGGAGCGAACGAAATATTGAGACATACTAGTGCTTGTCCGCATGATTGCCCGTCAACATGTGCGTTGGATATTGAGCGAATCGATGCTCGGCACATCGGCAGTGTACGGGGCGCGAAGGATAACACTTATACCGCCGGAGTTATTTGTAGCAAGGTAGCGCGTTATCGGGAGCGTATCCATCATGCCGATCGCTTAACTCAACCACTGTGGCGCCGAGGGCCCAAGGGGTCTAGAGATTTTGTCTCAATAAGCTGGGATGACGCACTTGATGAGGTAGCTGAAGCGCTACTCCGGGTAGAGCGGGAATATGGCTCCGAGAGCATATGGCCATACTTCTACGCAGGGACGATGGGTCGCATTATGCGAGATGGGATCCATAGGCTCCGTAATTCTAAAAAATACTCTGGTCAGCATTCGACTATATGCGTAACTTCGGCATGGAATGGTTTCATAGCGGGTACCGGCCGTCTGGCAGGTGTTGATCCTCGAGAGATGTCATCTTCGGATATGGTTGTAATTTGGGGAACAAACGCTTCAAGTACTCAAGTAAACGTAATGACGCATGCCCTTGAAGCTAGACGCCAGAGGTCTGCAAAGATAGTTGTGATAGACACTTATAAAAATGCTACTGCAAAACAAAGCGATTTATTTTTATGCGTTCGACCTGGGACAGATGGTGCACTAGCATGTGGCGTTATGAATATCTTGTTTCGTGATGGTTATGCGGATTGGGATTATTTAAAGAGATATACCGATGTTCCGGAAGAATTTGCTCAGCATATCGAGACACGAACCCCCGTTTGGGCCGAATCAATCAGTGGTGTTCCAGTATCTTTGATTGAAGAATTTGCACATTTGATTGGAAATACACCTCGTACATTTTTCCGCCTTGGCTATGGATTTTCCCGACAACGCAACGGAGCCGTTAATATGCATGCAGCTTTGTGCATCCCAACAATTACTGGAGCATGGCGCTACAAGGGAGGGGGCGCATTTCACAATAATGGTGCTATTTATCACTGGAATCAAATGATGATAGAGGGCCTGGATGTTTTGGATTCCAGTATTCGAGTTTTAGACCAGTCACGGATTGGTGAGATCCTCACTGGTAAGCCCGATGCGCTTCATAACGGTCCACCCGTTATGGCGTTGTTGATACAGAATACAAATCCGATGGTAGTCGCTCCTGATCTTAATCTTGTACATCGTGGTTTTGCCCGTGATGATCTTTTTGTTTGTGTGCATGAGCAATTTATGACCGAAACAGCTGAAATGGCAGATATCGTGCTGCCTGCTACTATGTTTCTCGAGCATGATGACATCTATCAAGGTGGCGGTCATCAGCATATTATTTTTGGTCCAAAGATTATTGAGCCGCCTGGTCAGTGCAGATCAAACCATCAAGTTGTTTGTGAATTAGCAAAGCGTCTTGGCGCATCACATCAAGGGTTTGAAATGACGCCTCGTCAGCTTATTGATTGGACCTTGCGAGAGTCGGGTTGGGGCACACTTGATGCGCTCGAGCAGAAGCGCTGGATCGATTGCCAGCCATCATTTGACGATTCACATTATATTGGGGGGTTTGCGCACGAAGATGGTAAATTTCATCTTGCTCCAAACTGGTGGTTAGTAGAGCCAGCAGGATTTGTTCCTTCAGAATTACGCCCACCTCGATTCCCAGATCACTGGCCAGTTATCGAAGAAGCTACTCCGGATATGCCCTTTAGGTTGGTGACGGCACCAGCACGCCACTATCTAAACTCCACATTTAATGAGACACCAACCTCTGTGCGACGTGAGGGTCAACCGACAATCATGATACATCCGATGGATGCAACAGAGTTAGGAATATGTGACGGTCAAATAGCATCTATAGGAAATAAACGAGGCGCTATTCGTATTCATGCTAAGTATTTTAAAGGACTTCTACGAGGTGTTGTCATTATTGAGAGTATTTGGCCGAATTCAGCGTTTATTGACGGCAAGGGTGTTAATTTTCTGACTGGAGCTGACCCTGTAGCGCCAGTAGGGGGTGCCGCATTTCATGATAATCGAATTTGGATTAGGGCTAAGAATTAGTCACCTCTTCCTTTATTAACGATATTTGCGTTGCGGTTACTTCTCTTTAAGCGACTAACTATGACCCGATCATACTTTGCCATTCTAGTCATGTTAGTTAGTTGCACGACGGTTGCTTATGACAAAGAAGATCTCCAACAATTCATTCAAACAAATAGATGCGTAGGGTGTGATCTTTCGGGAGTCGATCTATCAAATAAGAATCTTCAAGGTGCTAATCTTAGTGGAGCAAACTTATCTAACGCAAGTTTCATGTGGTCTCGATTGATCGGAGTTGACTTAAGGTTTTCGCAGTTGCGCGACGCAGATTTTAGAAACGCAACAATCAGCGGGGACATTTATCTATTGGGTTTTTATGATGGGAGGACAGATTTCCGCAGCGCAGATTTACGGGGCGCAGACTTTACTAATGCTGTGTTTCGCAATGTCCGCATAGATGGAGCAATTATAGATGAGACAACTATTTTGCCAAAAGATTATCCGGATGAGAGTCAGGTTGCTATGCCATACGAGCTTCTCGAAACATTCGAAATTCGCACCAGCTGTCCTAGCGGAACAAAGCAAACGTATCGAGGTTGTGAGTAAATGAACATCCCATTGTCCACTGTATCGTCAGATGCTGCTCGTCGTGACTTTGATGTCTGCAGAATATCGTGGGAAATACTAGCAAATTAAGCAGTTTCCGCGAAGGCTGCTGTACAGTACCGCCACATGTCTACTATAGTAAACATGTGGTCTAAATAGATATGATGCAACTTTTATCTGGGTATATTAATTTGCCCTGTGAACCTTGCAACCTAATGTTATTGTGGAGGAACATAATGAAACGAGTAAGACGTGTACGTACGTTGCTTTTTGCAGCTTGCGCTGTACTAGGAGGATTAATCAGCTTTGCTTCTACTGGATATGCTGCCGGTAAAGTGAACCTGCTAACATGGGAAGGTTATGCTGACGATAGTTTTGTGAGTATTTTCGAGGACAAGACTGGTTGTGAGCTAACCAAGACTTATGTTGGTTCGAATGATGAAATTGTAGCTAAGATGGCAGCAGGAGATCGCAACTATGATGTGATTTCTCCGGCGGTCAATTACAGTCAAATGATTGTTGATATGGGCGCTTTAGAGGCGTTATCAGCAGATCGATTAGCACACTTTTCAGAGACCTTCGAGTCGTTTAGAAATCATCCAGGCGTGCAGAGAGATGGAAAGATTTACGCGGTGCCAATGGCGTGGGGTGCGATTCCACTAATGTATAGGACTGATAAGTTTGATACCCCACCAACTTCCGCAACCGTACTTTGGGATCCTGCTCTTAAGGGTAAGATTGCAATTCAAGATGTAAGTATGAGTATCTATATCGCAGCAAGGGTGTTGTGGGGAGCAGATAAAGATGTATACAACCTCACTGATGATGAATTAGCACAAGTTAAAGAGAAACTTTTGGAGCAAAAAGCACTTGTTAGAGATTATTGGTCGTCTGCTGGTGAGTTAGTAGACCTCTATGCAAAAGGCGAAGTTTGGGTCTCTGAGACCTGGGGCGGATATCAAGTCGGCATGCTTCTAGAGCAAGGCATACCAGTGGCCGAGGTCATCCCAGTCGAGAAGGCCGATGGCTGGCAAGATGTGTGGAATATCGTTAAGGGAACTCCAAATCTTGATTGCGCCTATGAGTGGATAAATTTTATGTCGGGCCCCGAAGGCCAGTGTGGCATGGTCAAGGTTGCAGGCTATTCCCCAGCCAATCCAGTGGCAGTTGCAGATTGCTTAACCGCGGAGGAGCGTGAGTACCATCATTTAGATGATAGTTCCTATACGCAGGGCCTAGATTTTTGGAAGTTACCACCAGAGGTAGATAAATACGTTGACCTTTGGAATGCTGTTAAGGCTGCGAATTAGATTTTCCTATATTACAGTAAAGTTCTATTTGTAGTTTAGACATGGCGCTGATGATATTGTCAGCGCCATGCTATTCACTCAGGATAGCCGTCAATGATTTCAAGTTGAAAGACGGGAGGTAATGGAAAAATGACGAAGAAGAAGAATAGTAGCGGCCGGGTTGACGGTGGTGTTGCAATTGTGACGGGTGCCAATGGTGGCCTTGGGAGCGCCATTGCGTTGTCGCTTGGTCTCGAGGGCGCAAAGGTTGCCCTTGGGGTACGCCGAGGGCAGGATACAGCTCATGAGGTAGTTGAAGAGATCAAAGCTGCTGGTGGCGAAGCACATGTCGACTTTCTGGATGTTGCAGACAATAATTCAATCGCTGAATTCGCCTCGAAATCGTATGCTCGTTACGGACCCACGACTATTTTGGTTAATACAGCCGGGCGAATAGATCCAGCTGATACAGTTCGTTTCGAAAAAATTAACACGGAAGATTGGGATAAAATTTTTGAGATCGACGTGAAGGGGACAATGCTGATGTGCCAAGCAGTAGTGCCCCATATGCGTGAAGCTGGTCATGGATCTATCATTAATTTTTCTGGCTCATATGGAAATGGTGTGAATCAGGAGAATATGGTTAATTCTGTTTGTATACCGTTTTGTGCAGCTAAAGGTGCAGTCAGGGCTTTTACAGCATCTTTGGCTAGGGATCTGGCGCCTACAATAAGAGTCAATGCCATATCGCCAGGACCGATTGAGGCAAACTGGGAGGCTGACTGGGACATATCTAAGGAACATATGGATGAGGCTCTATCAATGACTCTTCTTGCGCGACTTGGTAAGCCAGAGGAAATTGCCGAAACAGCGATGTATTTGGCATCCCAAGGGAGCGGATACATGACCGGCCAAAATCTTTTAGTTGATGCGGGGTGGACTCTAACTGGATGAGGTAACAATATCATGACTGGAACGGCAGCTATAGATCTACGTGATCTGATACCCTCGGATTTGCCCGATGGGCGAGAAGTTGTCGCCGAAGGCTTAGCTCTTGGAGAAAAGGTAGACATCGGGGAATCTCTATATTGTAAAGAGAAAGGGGTTAAGTCAGAGCGCGAATGGCGTGAGATTGCCAGAGAGAAGGGTATTCCATGCACTTGCATGAATATTGGCCTTAGCACTTGGGATGAGACACGTGATGCATTGGAAAATATTTATGAAGATGCCCTGATTCGTGGTGTACGTCCACCCGACCGATTCAATCTAATTGCTGAGCGTCGAATGGGCCTACCAAAAGATAGGCGTGCTGATGCTCCCCAGGAGACTGGCCCATGTTTGTGGGATGAAAAAGATTGGTGGGAGCTTACTCAGACTGTGCCAATACAGCCAGAAGCGGCTGACAATATGATAGGCGGTCCTGGCTCACTAGATAACGCGTTGGATGCTCTCAAGGTTGGCATTACATGTATTGGAGTGCTCAGTCAGTACACGTGGCGATGGCCGTACTGGGATGATGAGACAAGCCAGGTGGTGTCTGTCGTAAAGGCTGCTGCTGTTCTTGCATCGAAAAAAGCAGACGGTGTTGTCTTTGATTCATACTTGGAGGATGGATATCCAGGTGTTTTTCATGATTATGCAAGCTACATTGGATGGGCTATGCTCGAGCGATATGTGGCAGAAGAGCTGATTGGCGCTGCTTATGCAAATTCTTGGGGTGGACTCACGCAAAATCCCGTCATTAAATCGGCGGTTACTCTCGCACTAGAAGAAGTTAATCCAAACCGTGTACCAATTTCTTTTTTGCAGGGAGATACGATTGGCTACACACCAGATTTGGATGCAAACATGGCTGTTGTCGCTAATGATCTTATGTTATCCAAAATGACTGATTTGCGCTACAGACTTGGAACAGCACCACTCGCCGTTCCTGTTACAGAATTGGAGCGAATTCCAGATTGGAAAGAAGTAGCGCAGGTGCAAACTATTAGTCGTAAATGTGAAGAATACTTACCAATGCTTCAAGAATATATCGATTGGGGGAAAATAGAATCACTCCGTGACAGGTTAGTTGTTGGTGGTCGGCAGTTTTTTACTACGGCAATTAAAACTATGAGAGAGATGCATGTAGATGTTAATGATCCTGCGCAAGTGCTAATTGTGATGAAGTTATTAGGACCTGAAAAATGCGAAGAGCTGTTTGGTGTTGGTGAGCGAGATGACAACTACTTACGAGGACATAAACCAGTTCTGGAAACTGATCTAGTCCGTCAAACAATGGAGAAAAGGGCGGAGCTTCTTCAAAGCGTATCTAAGCTGGGTCCTGATGCACGACTTAAAGACAAGAAGATAATCGTAGCTTCAACAGATGTTCATGAGTTCGCCAAATTCTTACTTACATCGACCTTGGAGTCAGTTGGTAGCAACGTGGTAGATTTTGGAATTAATCGAGACCCAGAAGATATTGTAAAAGTTGCACTGGAGACAGGAGCGGATTCTATTGTTATCACCACGCATAATGGAGTTGCTAGGACATTTGGCACAACACTGATTGAGCGCATGAAAGAGGCTGGTGTAAGCTCTTCTGTGTTCATGGGTGGTGTTCTTAACGAGGATGTAGAAGGTTCAGATGTGCCAGTTGATGTTAGAAATCATCTCCATGAGTTAGGTATTAGTACTCCTGAATCGCTTGAAGATCTTCTAGGGGCTCTGGGCTGAGTACAACAAGTTTGTTGTCGTATGAGTAACAATCTCATTGCTCTGGCTGATTTCGGGAGTACATTTACAAAACTTAGTTTGGTTGATGTAAATTCCGGCCGCCTTATTGGTAATGGCCAGCGGCCAACATGTATTGATACAGATGTAATCGACGGATACCGAAAGACTCTTGAAGATGTATGTTCTACAGTAGGTATTAATCCGGAAGGGATAAAAGGATTGGCTGCCTCGAGCGCTGGTGGTGGATTATCTGTGGCTGCGATAGGCTTAGTTGAAGACTACACAGCATCTGCGGCACGTCAGGCAGCGTTAAACGCTGGTGCTCGTGTGCAAAAAATCTGGTCAGGTCGGCTCAATGCTGCATGCTCAACTGCGCTCAATAGTTTAGCTCCAGATGTAATGCTGTTTTCTGGTGGAACGGATGGCGGCCATACCCAGCAAGTGTTAGAAAATGCTGCCACATTAGCTGGTAGTTCTTACAAATGTCCAGTGATTATTGCCTGTAATAGTGCTGCCGCGGAAGTTGCTGCGGAGATATTTGCGGCAAAAGGCTTTGAGGTTGTGGTAACTGCTAATGTGCTACCAGAGATCGATAATATGAATATAGAGCCAGCGAGGGAGGCAATCAATCGCTTATTTGTCGAGCAAGTAATTTTGGGTAAAGGTCTAAGCAACACAAGTGAATTTAGTGATAAGGTAATTATGCCGACACCAGAAGCTGTTCTTATTGCTACTGATTTATTTTCCAAAGGAACCGAGTCTAGTGCCGGTGTCGGGGATATCATGACAATTGATATTGGTGGCGCTACTACTGATATTCATTCAGCAAAAAGAGAGACTGCTTTAGGCCGAGGACTAAGTATGCACGGACCTAGTTATCCTACGCTAATGCGTTCTGTTCAGGGTGATCTGGGGATGCGATGGAATGCCGACAACGTACTAAAAGAAGATACGGTTTGGTTGGAGGAAATGTTTAGAGAGAGAGATCTTGATCCAAAAATAATGCGAGATACATGCTATAAGCGAATCAGTGATCCACACTTTCTAGCAACCACGAATTCGCTCGATGGGATACTTGATCAACTTCTCGCTACCTCATGCGCAGCGTTATCCATCCAGAGACACTGTGGCAGCTCTCGTGCAGTTTATGTTCCAAACCAAGGATTAGATATAATTCAAGAGGGTACTGATTTTCGAGATGTTCCATTATTGGTTGGAACAGGAGGCGTACTTATACATATGGAGAACGGAATAGATGCTCTGGAGGCAGCATTATCGAGACAAGGCACAACAACCTTGGCGCCAAAATCTCCCAGATTTGTTTTAGATACACAATATATCCTAGCCACAGCAGGCCTTCTTTCAACAGTCAGCCCGCAGGCTGCCTTCAATCTTATGAAAACTGAGTTAATGCCTGATTAATGACTGTTTAGTTTTCTTATATATCGCGTGAGGGCGATGTGGTGTTAAGCCTAAAGCTATTTTTTAGGATTAGAGTCGTCATTAATCATCAGTATAGAGAAGAAGATGATTACAATAGAAGTAATTATTATTATGGTGCCAATTGCATTTATTTCTGGAGTAATTCCTCGTCGGACAACAGACCAGATATACATAGGCAGCGTGTTATCACGTCCAGTAAGAAAAAAAGTAACTGGTATTTCATCAAATGATAGAGTAAAGCAAATTAATCCTGACCCAATAAGAGCAGTTCGAATATTGGGTAATGTAATATATAGAAACGTCTGCCATGGTTGGGCTCCCGCATCAGCTGATGCTTCTTCTAGTCGCCGATCAAAGCGCTGCAGACGAGCAAAGAGGCTAGTGACGACAATCGCGGTGAAAGCTGTTCCATGTCCCACAATGACCGTCCATAAGCTTAGCGGAATATTGACCATAGAGAAGAAGCTTAGAATAGAAACTCCGGTGATAATTCCAGGCAAGGTGATTGGTAATAATACTAATCTTCTAAAGAGATTTTTCCCAGGAAATTGAAATCGATCGAGCGCGAACGCGGTTGGAACTCCAATTACCAGGCATATAAAGACCGTGGCGATAGCAACTATAATCGAATTCCAAAGCGCAGTAAGTAGGTCACTGTTAGTAAGGGCTTTGGCATACCAGTCTAATGTCCAGCCGGTTAGTGGCAATTTTGTTACGTTGTTGCTGTTGAAGCTAAACAAGATTAGCGTGACAATTGGCAGGTATAGAAAAACAAATGCGCAGAAAGCTGCCAGTGCTACCGCATTATTCCAAAAATCAAAAGGCTTTTTATGCATTGTTCATTCAGGCTTTAATAACCATAACCAGTTTTTGTTTTATCCGAGATTTACACGTCCGGTGTTCTCGAATCGATCAGATATCGATATCACTATAATTACTATCGCTAGGAGAATCACAGAAATAGCTGATCCTAGCGGCCAATTCATTGCTAGCCCAAATTGTGATGTCACTACGTTAGCTATCATGTTGGAATAGGGGCCACCTACTAGAACGGGTGAGATGAAGTCTCCTGATGCCATGCAGAAAGTAAAAGTGAATCCCGCAAGAATCCCAGGCATTGAAAGAGGAAGTGTTATTCGAAGAAACGAGGTCAATCGGCTGGCGCCTAGATCTTTCGAAGCGTTAATTAGATTATCTGGGATTTTCTCCAGAGAAGCATATATTGGCATCATCATGAAAGGCATGAAAATATATGACATAGTTATAATCATGGCCACTTGGTTATATAGAAAGAAAGAGACTGGGGCTTTGATGATCCCCGTCCATATTAGGAATGAGTTCAGCACTCCTTCACTTCCAAGTATTGTTTTCCATGTATATGCGCGTAGCAGATATGAGACCCACAATGGAATTATGGTTGCTACATAAAGCATCAGCTGAATTCGCTTGGACCTTACTTTGCGAGCCAAAAAATATGCTAATGGGAAAGAGAGCAAGAAGGATGTTATTGAAACAAAAAATGCTACCTTTATCGTTCTAATAAAAACAACCACATACTGTGGATCGGCGAGCAAAATAGCATAATTTCCAAAGTGCAAATCTGGAATATGAGAAGGAAACTTCCGTGTGTAGAAGCTTAGAGTAAACATAATAAGGTAGGGCACTAATAGAACTAGAGACCACCAGAGAACGGGGCCAGAAATTACTGATAAGAATGCGATCCGATTCTTTCTCATGCTAGACATTGAGCTTATCTTTATTTGGCGTTTCAGTGAAAGCTATGTGTTAGCAAATACAGAGATTGCCTGTGGTGGTATGCAGCAAGAGATTGCTGCCCCATCTAGAGGTACGGTTATAGCAGATATAGCTGCTGTTAGTTGTTGATCAATTATAAGACTCTCTTTACAGCCGATATCTACTTCATAGCGCATACTATTGCCACTATAGGATGTGTTAATTAACGTCCCTTCGACTAAATTTTCATCGTCTTTAGGCGCATGATCTGTATTTAGAATAATTATCTTTTCGGGTCGGACACATAATTTGATTGGCTGCCCCTGGGTCTTGATGGCATCGATATCCTGCAGGGTAAATACACTTTTACCCGCAATCGCAGTGCAATGGCGTGGGCCCACATTTTCGACTACTGCATCAATGACATTGGCCTGACCTAAAAATTCGGCAACGTAAGGTGTGGCAGGAGACTCATACAAATCGGTAGGTGACCCAGCTTGTATAATTTGGCCGTCACGCATAACAATAATCCTATCAGACATTCGCATGGCTTCAGTTTGATCATGCGTAACCATAATAAAAGTCATACCCAATGATTTCTGAAGCTCCCTAAGTTCAGTTTGCATCGATTCTCTTAATTTCGCATCGAGTGCTGACATAGGCTCATCAAGAAGTAGTATTCTTGGTTTTTTTATTATTGCCCTTGCAAGTGCGATTCGTTGCTTTTGCCCAATGGATAAATCTTGTGGAAAGCTATTTGCTTTAGCTTTGAGATCTACTAAGTCCAGGGCCTTAGACACTTCTGACTGTATCGTATCCTTATCGATACGACTAATTGTAAGTCCATATGCAATGTTTCGTGTAACGGTCATGTGGGGCCAAAGCGCAAAATCTTGGAACATCATATTAACTGGTCTTTTGTATGGAGCAAGATTTGTTACGTCGCGATTGTCGAGAATTACCTGACCAGAATCTGGGTATTCAAAACCAGAAATCATTCGTAGAGTGGTAGTTTTCCCGCAGCCCGAAGGCCCTAGAAGTGTGACAAATTCCCCCTCTTGAATAGAGAATGAAACATCCTCGGCAGCAGTGATATCACCTGCAAATACCTTGTTTAAGTTGCGGACTTCCAGTATCTCTTTCATTTTGCCATTGTGTAAATTATGCCTAACGATTTATTGGCATTTTACTTTACTTATTTTTGTAGTTGTAAGAAACTGGAATTATATTGGCAGCGAGCCATCTGATCGTAGCTGTACAGTAAGGACTTATAGCTAAAATTCTATAATTTACTAAGTTTTTAGAGATCCCGACAAGCAATGACTAAAGCGCAACTGACTTCACTTGATGCTAATTCAACCACTGATGAGATTGTTGAACGGCTTAATGTTGATGGATATGCGATTGTGTGCGACCTTATCAATAATAAAGACACAATAGAGGCTATTCGTACTGATTTACAGGAAGACATTGAGAACACCCCATTCGGGGCTGGCGATTTTGTCGGCCAGCAAACGAGACGTACTCATACTGTATTGGCCAATTCTAGGTCAGCCGGGCTTCTTGCGTTACAGCCTTGTGTTATGTCTGTATTACAGAAAATATTGGGACCGTTTTGCAATAAATTCCAACTTTCTTCTAGTGTTGTTATTTCTCTTGGATCGGGAGAGTCGCGCCAAGAGTTTCATCGAGACGACTTAGTTTATCCCTTCAAACATCCGACTGAGCAGGAGAGCGTAGTGACGGTAATTTGGGCTCTCGACGACTTCACTGAAGATAATGGTGCTACATTGGTGATTCCCGGCAGCCATTTGTGGGATGATGAGTTACAACCTAATTCACGCGATGCTATAGCGGCGGTAATGACTCGTGGGTCTGTTCTAATTCTGTTGGGGTCTGTCTATCATGCCGGTGGCGCTAACCAGACAAATGATGTGCGTACTGGTTTACTCTATGGGTATTGTTTAGGTTGGTTACGCCAGGAGCAAAATCAATACCTCACCGTTCCGCCATCAGAGGCTAAGCTCTTACCCAAGGATTTGCAGGAGTTGATTGGATATACGATGCACGAGCCATTTCTTGGATGGTACGATTTACAAGATCCAAGTGTGGTTTTGCATAATTATGCTCAAGGTTCAAAAGGCGCTCAAGATTTAGTTGTTGAGGGCGAGAGCAGGGCTGTTCAACGATCTAATATCACTCGGTCATGATGATTACGTTTGCCTCGGCTATACTTGAGCTTCGTGTCTGTGGTGTTGCCAGTGGACATTATTACAGGATATTTTCTAAAAAAATGGCCAGCCGGTAGACGGCTGGCCAACCAATTCATCCAAGGAGTAGTAGGATGTGAAATCAGACTCTTCTCAGCATGACTGAGGAGAAAAGAGCTAGATGTCAATTATAATATACATTAAAAGGTTTGTATGTAGCAAGCCCAGGGGATTCACAGACGAATTTGCACGATTGCGCTTAATCGTCTAGTTGTTAAGGCAATGTTAACTGCATGTTGATTCTACAGATTGGAGGCTACTAGCATGCGAGAGAAGGTAGGGCTAATCGGATATGGGGTAATGGGTAAGGTGATTGCTGATCGATTGAGTAATCAAGGATACGATGTATGCATCCATGATGCCCAGAAAACTACTTTAGATCAGGCAAAATCAGCAGGGCATTCTATATTTCGGACGCCAGATGAAGTTGCTAAACAAGTTACTATAATTTTACTTTCACTTGCCAAGCCAACACAGGTTATAGAAGTTGTTAATCGTATTGTAGATTCAGTAAAGACTGGCTCGTCGTCTAGCGTTATCATAGTCGACACAAGCACAGTCGATCCAACGACGTCAAGAGTATGCGCGTCAATTGCTGAAAACAAAGAGATCGGGTACCTTGACTGCCCTGTTTTAGGTCGTCCGACTGCTTGCGGAAATTGGACGTTGCCAGTTGGTGGCCAAAATAAACTCATTGAGTTTGTGAGGCCTATTTTGGAAGTCTTTGCGAGCAACATAGTTCATGTTGGGCCTTCTGGCTATGGGAGCGCTATTAAGCTTCTAAATAACCTAATGTTTGGTTCGATCAATTCGATCACTTGTGAAATTTTTGCTCTTTGTGAACGTTTGGAGTTAGAGACGCATGTGTTTTTCGATACCGTTGCAAACAGTGGCGCTGGAACCGTCAGTAATTTATTTCGTGAGTTAGGGCCCAAGATCATCGATCAAGAGTTTACACCGACTTTTTCTATCGATAATCTGCACAAGGACCTAGAGCTTGGAATCTCAATGGCATCTGAAATTGGTATGACACTTCCACTAAGTGAAATTAATCGAAACTTGAGTGAGGCTGCCCAAGCTGCTGGTTTTGGTCAGGAGGACACCTCAGCCCTCGTTAAAGTATACGAGCAACAGTAGAACTGATAACTGGGACCGACTATGAAGGATATCTATTTAGATTATGGGTTGTCGAAAATGTTAATCAGCTTACCTGAAAGTGCTGTTGTTGTAAGATACGGAGAGACTCATATTGATCCGAAGTCTGTTGATCCAATTGTGACTACCCGCACAGCTTTAGATGAACCCTTGGGCATGCCTCCGTTGAAGGAGCTTGCTGGCCCCGGGAAAACAGTGGCAATAGTGTTTCCCGATCGAGTAAAAGGTGGCGCGCATCGACTCGCGCATAGGCGAGTTTGTATTCCGATGATTTTGGAAGACTTGTTAACGGGTGGGTGCCATCTTTCAGATATTACTCTTGTCTGC
>MDTE01050387.1_pt1 | contig 57353 bp, 35 predicted proteins | sample 811231 | NCBI WGS metagenome assembly MDTE01 (sample SAMN05326651, study PRJNA326480) | marine metagenome | isolation source: seawater | place: Indian Ocean: Red Sea | collected 2010
AGGCTGGTTGGAACACGGAGTGGGGGCCTGGCGAGGTGATGACGCGATCGAGCGCTGTCTCATCAGTCTATCGGCAGGCGCATGATCTCTCAAACAGGACTTGTGCGAGGGCCGGTTGTGCTGCGTGGTCGAGCCGATATGCTGAGGCCGCTGTTGTGTCCGCGAGATCGAAGCCGACCTTCCAGAGAAGAGAGCGAGACCAGAGATGAGGATTGCGCTGGGGGAGATCGTCCAGGAGACCGGGACATTCACGCCGGCTCGCATGGGCCTGGAGGCGTTCGAGTCCTATGGGTTGTTCGAGGGTGCAGCGCTGCTTGAACAACTGATTGGCGTCGGGCCGCCCGGTGGCTTTCTGCAGGTCATCGAGGACCGAGCAGGTGACATCGGCCAGGTTGACGTTGTGCCGCTCGCACGAGCCTGGGCCGGTGCCGGACCGATCATCCTCGATGCGACCTTCGACACGCTGCTCGAGATGTTGCTGCGACCGTTACGCGAAGCCGGGCCGCTGGATGCGGTCTACCTGTCGCTGCACGGGGCGGCGAGCATCGAGCGGGACGACGATCTCGAGGGAGCTGTACTCGAGGCGGTTCGCGAGGTGATCGGGCCGGATGTGCCGCTGGCCTGTCCACTGGATCACCATGCCAACATCACGGCTCGCATGGTCAGACATGCGGACCTGCTGGTGGGGCACGAGACGCAGCCGCATGACCCGCTGGCCACCGGGATCAAGGCCGCTCACCTGTTGGTGGACTGGTTGACCGGCGGGCCTCGCCCGGCGATGGCGTGGTGCAAGATCCCGATGATCACACCCCAGGACCAGTTCCTGACCTCCGGCGGCCCGATGAAGACCTGGTTCGACCGCGCCCGGGAACTCGAACAGCGTCCCGACGTGCTTGACGTGTCTCCCTATCCGATGCAGCCCTGGCTGGATGTTCGCGAGGGGGGCTGGGCGGTGGTGGTACACACCGCTGATGAGCCTGGACTGGCCGAAGAACTCGCCGCTGAAATGGGGGCTCTCGCATGGGAACTCCGGGAGGAATTCTGGCGGTCCGAGCGAGTGGCTGTGGATGAGGCGGTGACGCGGGCACTGGCCCACGACGGTGAGGGACTCGTGATCCTCTCGGACACCGGTGACTCGGTGTACGGCGGGGCACCCGGCGACAGCACGTGGCTGCTGGGCGAACTGCTGGCCCAAGCAGGTGACCAGCCGGAAACCGATCGTCCGGTCCTGGTGCCGATTGTCGATGAGGCAGCGGTCGATGCGGCCTTCGCCGTCGGAGTCGGCGGTGAGGTGTCTGTGACGCTGGGAGGCAAGATCGACAGCGAATTCAGCAAGCCGGTCTCCATGGCGGGGCGAGTGGTGCGTCTGTCGGAATCACACCAGGCCGATGTCGGTCAGCGGGGAACGGTGGAGATCGGTCGCGTGGCGTTCCTGCAACGTGGACCTGTGCACGTCGTCGTCATGGCGCAGGCCGGGTTCGCCATCTGTCACCCGGTCCTGTATGAGCACCTGGGCATCGATGTCGCTAACGCCCGCGCGGTGGTCGTCAAGACCGCCAGCAATTTCCAGTACTTCGGGCCCTGGCGGGCGGAGATGATCCGGTGCGACACGGCCGGGATGACCCAGTCGAATCTCGCCGCCTTCCGATGGACAAAGACCCCGCGACCGATCTACCCGTTTGATGAACCCTTCACCTGGGATGCTCACGGTGGCTGAGTCCGCCATTGAGTCGACCTGCTGGCGTTCTCTAGACTGGTGATTCCCCGCTGCGGCCTCTCGCCGCACACACATTCCCTTGTGCCCGCTGTGGGCCTCGTCGAGGACTCCGGTTGCCGTGATGCGTCGACTCTCCACCCGCTTTCCGTTGCTCCTGGTTGCTTGTGCGACGTTGTGGCTCGTGCCCGCTGGCCTGCTCAGGTCGGCGGATGAACCGAAGGCGGTCGGCAGGTCTCAGAGGCCTTCCAAGCCATTAAAGAAACGGACAGCGGCGGTTTATGCGCGAGACGTGCTTCCCGTGCTGAAGGCCTTTTGCACCGACTGCCACAATGCAGATGTCAGGGAAGGCAACACGCGATTGGACAATCTCGATCCGGACCTCGTTGATGGCCCCGACGCCGAACGATGGCACCATGCGCTCAACATGATCAATCTCGGCAAGATGCCGCCCAAGGACTCGGACCAGGTGCCCGATGCCAAGCTTGTCAAGGTGATCAACTGGATCCAGGGAGAATTGACCAGGGCGATCCGGGCTCGACAGACAACGAGTCGCAACCTGATTCGTCGGCTCACGCGGCAGCAGTACACCAATTCGCTGCAGGATGTCCTGGGCCTCTCGGTCAACTTTGGACAACTGCTGCCCGAGGACGGCAAGTCGAAGTCCGGGTTCTCCAACAACGCCAGCGTCCTGCAGGCAACTCCGCTGCACCTCGAGTACTACCAGTCAATCGCCCGCGAGGCGGTCAACCAGGCGATCTTCACCAGCAAGCCGCATGTCTCGCGGTACCGGATTCGCATCGGGACCGACCTGGGCCAGGGGCTCCCGGGCGAGAAGGTCGCGGGCCGCTTCGGTGGCTACGTCTCTCAGCCCATTGATCCTCGCCATCTGATCGCGGAGGTGCTGGGAGACCCGATCGATCCGTCGACGCGGAGCGGTCGCTACGCGAACATTTTCAAGAACCTCGGTATCGGGATGCGAGGCTCTCACAAGCACCGCTACGAGGTGGCGGCGGGTGGCATGCTGCTCGATTCGGCGGTGCCGCATCGGGAGGTGGCACCGGGGTCGTGGCATGGCCCGTCACCCAACCTGAAGATGCTGGTGCGTCGAGACTTCCCCGCCACCGGTGACTTTGTTCTCCGTGTGCGAGCCGCCCGAGTGGCTGGTCGCACCGAGATGCTCCCGACGTCCTACAACAAGAAGGAACGCCAGACGCTGCTGATGGGGGGTGAGGTCGTGTCGGGCCAGGGCGCCGTGACGGTGACCGCCACGGACTCCACCAACCGGTACCTGGTGAACCTGGTCGACGGACGGCTCGAACCACACAACACGTCGGGCATGGAACGCTCGGCCAAGTTCGCCTTCGACCTGGCGGTCGAAGACGTCTTCCACGTCGACGTGGTCACCGGGCCCAAGACGGCCGAACGGCGAATCGACATGAAACTCGAGGTCGCAGGCACCTCGGGGCGCCTGTCTCATCGCTTCCGCAAGCAGCCGGTCAACCAGGAGCGGGTCAAGAAGAACGGGCTGTCGGTGGCCAGCCTCGGCATGCTCGTTTTGCCTCGAGGCAAAACAACTCTCCAATTGAAGTGGAAGGGGGGGATGTCTGTTGAGCGGATCGTGGTGACGCCGCTGGGCAAGGAGCACGCGATTCGCAAGGAACGCCAGGCCCGGCTGGCGAAGGGGAAGGCGGCTGGCGATCAGGTGAAAGCCCGGCATCCGGTGTTGCAGGTCTCGTTGGGCAACCGCACCGATGACGGCCAGGACGCGCGACGCTTCGGCGGCATCCAACCGATCACCACCGGTCCGGGGGAAATGGAGACCTACGAGTTCTTTGGTCGGCTCGAAAACCTGCCAGTCCCCCAGGTGGATCTTGCCGAGCAAAGCGACCTGGCCAACATTCTGGTGCTGACCGTCTGGAATGGCGATTTCGTGAAGGATCAACAGGATCCCGGATCGCGAGTGCTGGTCGAATCGATGGAGTTCGAGGCGCCGTACTTCAGGACCTGGCCTCCGGCGAGCCACACCGCGATTTTCTTTGAGTCGCCCCATCGCAAGAACGAGGATGTCTACACCCGCGAGGTGTTGACGAGATTTCTCACGCGGGCCTTCCGTCGTCCGGCGACTCCTGCAGACGTGGCCCTGTATCACGGTTTCTGGAAGACCGTGCGTGACGAGTTTGAGTCGTACGAGGAGAGTGTCAAAGAGGTGCTGGTCGCCGCGCTCTGCTCGCCGAAATTCCTGTTCATGGCGAAACCGGCGGCCCCAGAGAAAACGGAGGCTCAGCACGACTTCGAACTGGCGTCTCGTCTCAGCTACTTTCTCTGGAATTCCCCGCCCGACCAAAGGCTGGTCGAGTTGGCCGCTGCAGGCAAGCTCAAGACGGCCTTGGCTGTCGAGTCGCGGCGGATGATCCGTGATCCCAGGGTCAGCCGATTTGTCGAGCCATTTTGTGATGAATGGCTGAAGGTGTTTCGGCACAAGGAGATGCAGGTTGACGTGCGACAATTTCCGGCCTTCACCCGGTTCGTCAAGGAAGACATGGCGAAGGAGACGTACGGTTTTGTCACCCACTGCCTGCAGAAGGACCTGAGCCTTTTCACGCTGATCGACAGCGATTTCGTGATGGTCAACCAGAACCTGGCCGAATACTACGGGATCCCTGATGTGCAGGGGACCCGGTTCCGCCCGGTGACCGTGGATCCGCAAATGGGTCGCGGCGGGCTGATGACCCAGGGAGCGTTTCTGAGCGGTCACTCCGATGGTCGGCACGCCCATCCGATCAAGCGGGCCGTCTGGCTGATGGAGCGAATCCTCGGCGAGTCACCCCCACCTCCTCCTCCCAACGTCCCCGGCTTGGAGCAAAAGGAGAAGGATGCGAAACTCAGCGTGGCTCAGCAATTGGCAGCGCATCGCGACAATGTCTCCTGCCGCAACTGTCACCAGAAGATCGACCCGTACGGATTGGTTTTCGAGAGCTTCAACGGCGCCGGATTGCTGCGGCCGGATGCCGACCAGCTGGCCGACACGAAGGCGAAACTGCCCGGCGGGACCGAGGTGGCCGGCGTCGCCGGCATGAAAAAGCACATCCTGGAATCCGGGCGACGACAATTCACGTCATCGCTGGTGGAACACCTGCTGGTCTATGCCCTCGGGCGTGACATGAGCTTTGTGGACGAACCGGAGATCGAGAAGATTGTTCACCGTGTGGAGAGCCGCGGTTCGAAGTTGCAGGTGGTGATCGAGGAGATTGTGCAGAGTCCTCTGTTCCTGCAGGAAGACCGGCGAGAATTGGGGCAGAAAGAGGAACGATCGGACGTTAGGATAGGCCGACAAGAGTATTAGGCGGTCCGGGGTGAGACGCCCCGGTGCGAGATGACAACTGAGAAGATCCTGTGAGGTGGTGGCCTGGGCAAAGACGTGCCTCGCCTCCCAGGTAACGGGACCAACGATGACACAAAAATCCTGGCAACTGGACCGACGGACGTTTCTGCAGGGGGCCGGCGTCGCACTGACGCTGCCATACCTCGACGCCATGGCCGATTCCACGTCCCGCCAGAGTGCTCCGCCCAAGCGGATGTGCTTCCTGTATTTTCCCAACGGTTGCGGGATCCCCGATCAGAAGAAGTACACCAGCGAACACCAGAAGTGGAGTTGGTTCCCGATGGGCGACGGGGCCGACTACCGGTTCACCAACTCACTGGCATTGCTTGAGCCTCATCGGCAGGACCTGACCGTCCTCGGCGGGCTGTCTCACCCCAAGAGCCGCGAGGTGCTCGGGCACATTGCAGGTGACTCGTGGTTGACCGGCGGCGACGTGTCGGGAAGCAACTACCGCAACAGCATCTCCATTGACCAGGCAGCTGCGAAACAGATCGGGCAAAAGACTCGCTACAGTTCGCTGGTGATGTCGGTCGATGGAGGCGTGGGCTATCAGTCCCGCGTCTCGACGCTGTCGTTCAACGACCAGGGCAAGCCGATCCCAGCCGAGCATCGGCATCGCGAGATCTTCGAGCGATATTTTTCGCCCGGAGGCGGTGCTGCGACGCGCGAGCGGCGGGCCCAGATCCGGCGTGGCAAACGAATTGTTGACCTGGTGCTCGAGGACAGCCGACGTCTCAGCCGACTCCTCGGAAAGGGCGACAAGGCCAAGCTGCAGGAGTATCTTGAGTCGCTGGGAAGCGTGGAGCGGCAGATCCAGCGCAACGAGAAGTGGCTCGACACGCCGATGAAGCCGTTCAACGCGGACCACATCAATTTCGACGTCGACCCCAAGAAGACGCCCGAGGCGTACATCCGCTCGATGATCGACATCATGGTGCTCGGATTCCAGACCGACATCACCCGAGTGATGTCCTACATGATGGGCCGCGAGGACGGAATCGGCTTCGCCGATCACTTCCCCAAGCTCGCCTGCGGGATCAACCAGGGGCACCACGGCATGAGCCATTCGACGAAGTGGGAAAACTGGAGCAACTACGACCGGTGGTTGGCCAGCCACTGTGCATACATGATCGATCGGTTGAAGACCGTGCGGGACGAGCACGGCCCGTTGCTCGATTCGACGATGTTGCTGTACGGCAGTGCCTGCAGCACGACACACAACGCGAGGAACTACCCTCTGGTCTTGGCCGGTGGCAAGCAGATGGGCCTGCAGCATGGCCAGTACCGCAAATTCGACGATTCCGTCCCGCTGTCCAACCTGTTCGTCAGCATGCTCAACACCATGGGTGTGAAGACCGGCCGGTTTGCCGACAGCACCGGGACACTCGGGAGTGACCTGTTTGGCCAGGACGCATAGTCCCGGCGGTTGTCTCCTTACGACAGACATTTCGATAGGATGTGGCCCTGGGGCCAACGAGGGGATTGACCGATGCTGAGTGTGCTGGGACGCCGAAAGCAACTGTGTGATGGCATCACCCGCCGGGACCTGATGCAGGTTGGCGGGTTGTCTCTGTTTGGCAGCATGTCACTGCCGCGGCTGTTTCGGGCCGAGGCGGCTGGCAGGGCCCAGGGCCAGGCTTTCAGCAGCGGGCCTGCCAAGTCGGTCATGCTGTTCAACCTGCTCGGCGGCCCGGCTCACATGGATATGTTCGACATGAAGCCGGAGGCCCCGGCGAAGATCCGGGGTGAGTTCAAGCCGATCTCGACCTCTCAGCCGGGCGTGCATATCTGTGAACACATGCCCCGGCTGGCTCGCTGGATGCACAAGGCGAGCCTGATTCGCACGGTCAGCCACACCTACGACTCTCACGATCCGCTGGTGATCATGACGGGGTGGGACGGCGGCAACAATCGCTTGCCCGCCCAGCCGACCGACCCGCCAGACATCGGGGCGATCTGCGAGTATCTCGGCCGGGGGTCCCGGGATCTGCCCGCCGCGGTCTGTCTCCCCAACTTCCCCGGAGCTGGACAGAGTTATCGGCGTGGTGGCCCGTATGGAGGATTCCTGGGCAGTCAGTACGATCCGCTCTTCGCGGTGTCTTCGCCGACGTTCAAGAAGGAGCCGACCGGCAAGGATTACTACCCGGTGATGCCCTATGGCGAGCCGATGATGCCGGCGCTCGATTCGCTGCCTGCGATGAGTGCCGACCGATTTGATCGGCGCCGGACGATCCTGGATCAACTGGACCAGGAATTCGAGTTGGTTCGCGGCGGCCGGTCCATCAACCGTCTCGATGGATTCCAACGCCGGGCATTTGACATGCTGACGTCGAGCAGGACGCGGGATGCGTTTGACCTTTCGCAGGAGTCGACCGAGACGAAGAAGCGATACGGTGAGAATCTGTGGGGGTCGACGATGATCGTCGCCCGCCGATTGCTCGAGCGACGTGTGCCGTTTGTGAGTGTCCACCAGGACATCTACAAGCACTACGGGCATGCGTATGACATGCACACGAACAACTTTGGCATGCTCAAGGACTTCAACCTCCCGATCCTCGACAGCGTCATTCCGGCATTGCTCGCCGACCTCGAATCGTCGGGGCTGCTCGACGAGACGCTCGTGATCGTGATGGGCGAAATGGGCCGCACGCCGTCGGTCAACGGGCGTGCGGGCCGTGACCACTGGCCCCGGTGCGGGTTCAGCCTGCTGTTTGGTGGCGGCGTCCGGCAGGGGCACGTGCACGGTCGGACCGACAAGCAGGCGGCGTATCCCGAGACACACCCGGTCAAGGTGAATGACTTCGTGGCGACGATCTACCACCTGATGGGGATCGATCCGCACATGACGGTCAATGATCGCCAGGGCCGCCCAATCCCGATCGCCCACGGGGGTGAACCGGTCTTCGGCGTGATCGCCTAGAGCCTCGCCTGACGGGAGCAGGTCAACAGGTCCCCGCTCACGCGCCCGTGCGGCACAAGCAGCATCGGCCAACAGGGGGACGTGTGGTATTCCTTGTGGTGATCGGTCCCCAGCGTGTGTCGGATCGTGGCTGCGATGTAGTCGGTGTCGGCCGTCATCGGTGACATGGGGTGTGCCGCTCGTTGGACGGACCTGGTCTCCGCGCCGCAGCCATTTTCCAGTGATTGTGTCTGCTGCCAGCCGCTGCGTCAGTCCGAATTGATGCGTGGGTGCACGCGAGACACGAGCCGTGATGTGGTACAACGTGCCTCACAGACAAAAGGAGCGAAATGTGGAATACCGACGACTGGGCCAGACTGGATTGGAAGTCAGTTCGATTGGGCTGGGATGCGTGACGTTTGGTCGCGAGATCGACAAGGCGACGTCTTTTGAAGTGATGGACCACGCATTGGAGCGAGGGATCAATCTGCTGGACACCGCCGAGGCTTATGCGGCGGGCGAGTCCGAGCGGGTCGTGGGCGAGTGGATGGCCGACCGCGGGACACGCGACTCGATCGTATTGGCCACGAAGGTCTCTGGGACGCTGACACGAGAACGCGTCATTTCGTCGGCCGAGGAGAGTCTCACTCGTCTCGGTGTCGATGTGATCGACCTGTTCCAGTTGCACATCTATGACTCGACGACGCCCGTCGACGAGACTCTTGCGGCACTCGATACACTGGTCGAGCAGGGTAAAGTCAAGCACGTGGGATGCAGCAACTGGGATGCGTGGCACATGGCCCACACGTTGATCCGGACGGCCAACGAGGGAGGGGCTCGCATGGAGTCCGTGCAGCCTCCGTATAACCTGGTTCAGCGTGAGATCGAGAGTGATCTGTTGCCGCTGTGTCGAGATCAGCAAGTGGGGGTGCTCAGTTACAGCCCGCTGGGAGCCGGTTTCCTGACTGGCAAGTATCGACCAGGACAGGCAATTCCCGGAGGGACACGATTTGACGTGATGCCCGGCCATCAACCAATTTACTTCCATGACACCGGATGGGCGGCTCTTGGTCGCCTCGATGCAGCCTCCGAAGCGACCGGTCGATCTCTCGTGGATCTCGCACTGGCCTGGACCATAGCCCAGCCTGGCATCACCTCGGTCTTGATCGGTTGCCGCAAACTGTCGCATGTCGACCAGGCCTTCGAGGCCGAGGCGGCCGGGATCGACGAAGAACTCGCAGCGAGGCTCGGAGGTCTCGAAGAGTCTGACGGCGAATGACAGTGGGTTAGCGGCGGGCTTCCAGGTCCTCCCACTCGGTCGTGAGACCTGGGAGCGACTCGGTGATTTCCTTGAGCCGGGCTGTCGCCTGAGCGATCTCGTCGCTGTCACCGCGAAAGAACTCCGGGTCGGCCATCGTGCCGTTGAGTGCTGCCTGTTCGTCTTCGAGATCCGAAATCAACTCGAACAGCTCGTCAGCCCGCTGGTTCTCCTTGAAGCTGAGTCTCCTACGAGTTTCGGGGGCCGCGGCCTGCTGGTCTGACTGGCCCGGAGAATCCTCGTCGGGTTCCACATCGTGTTGTGCTTCGGTGCTCAGCCGCTGTTGCTCCTGACGCTGACGCTGGTAGTCGTCGTAGCCGCCGGCGTACTCCTTGACACGGCCGTCTCCCTCGAAGACCAGTGTGCTGGTGACCAGGTTGTTGAGAAACGCCCGGTCGTGGCTGACCAACAGCAGCGTGCCCTGGTACGCCGAAATCAGCTCCTCGAGCAATTCCAGCGATTCGGCATCCAGGTCGTTGGTCGGTTCATCGAGCACCATGATGTTGGACGGGCGTTTCAGGATCCGGGCGAGCATCAGTCGGTTGCGTTCTCCGCCCGAGAGGTTCCTGGCCGGACGTCGTGCCCGCTCGGGCGTGAACAGAAAATCCTGCAGGTATCCGTAAATGCTGCGGGACTGGCCATCGATCACGAGAGTCTCCTGCCCCTCGCCGACGTTTTCGACGACGGTCTTCTCCTCGTCGATCTGCTCGCGGAGTTGATCGAAGTAGATCACCTCGAGACGTGTGCCATGCCGGATGGATCCATCGGTTGGTTCGAGGTCACCAAGCAGCAGCTTCAGCAGCGTGGTCTTGCCTGATCCGTTCCCGCCGATGATCCCGATGCGATCGCCGCGAGACACAAGCAGGTCGAGCTGATCGATCACCGGTGGTTCCGAGCTGTTGGGGTGATAGGCAAACCCCATGCCCTGGCATTCGATCACAAGCTGTCCGGATCGCTCGGCTTCGGCGGCTCGCATCCGGATGTCTCCGATTTGCTGGCGGCGGTTGCGCCTTTTCTCTCTCATCCGCTTGAGCGCTCGCACGCGGCCCTCGTTCCTGGTGCGTCTCGCCTTGATCCCGGTGGGGATCCAGCGTTCTTCCTCGGCGAGCTTTCGATCGAATCGTTCGTTCTGTTGGTTCTCGGCGTCGAGAAGCGCCTGTCGCCGCTTGAGGAACGTGGGGTAGTCGCAGGGCCAGTCGAAGAGGTGACCGCGATCCAGCTCGATGATCCTCGTGGCCAGTGACTGGAGAAAGACGCGGTCGTGGGTGACAAACAACAGCGTGCCGTCGTAGACACTGAGAAACTGCTCGAGCCAGGTGATCGAGTCAATGTCGAGGTGGTTTGTCGGCTCATCGAGCAGCAGCAGGTCTGGTTCGGTGACGAGAGACCTTGCGAGCAGAACTCGGCGCTTCATTCCTGACGAGAGCGAACCGAAAGTGGCCTCGCGATCGAGTGCCATCCGAGACACGACGCGGTTGACGGCCTGCTCGGCCTGCCATTGCTCGGCACCGTCGACCGAGTCGTTGAGATGCACGGCGACGTCCTCGATCATCTCGCCGACAGTGGCATCGGTGCCGGGGGGCACGTCTTGCTCGAGACGCGCGATGGTGACATGAGGATCGTGCTGAACAACGCCATTGTCGGCGTCGAGTTCACCTGCGATCAGCCGCATCAACGTGGACTTGCCGGTCCCGTTGCGACCGAGCAGCCCGATTCTCTCTCCTCGGCCGATCTCGAGATCGATCTCGTCGATCAGCGGATCACCGCCGTAGGTAAATTGCAGGCCACGCAGGCTGACCAGTGACATCTCGATCCAGGTTGAGGGCTTTGCCAGTGCCCGGCTGGCGTGCCGCGCGAGGCGTTGACGGTATAATGGCGTGTCGAGTCGATCGGCGGCAGCCTGGACGCCTGCTGGTGGAAATGACAACAGATGTGGTCGCGGCCGATTCGGCGACACGCATAGTGGCAAGGAATTCGGAAATGGCAAGCGGAGAAGCGATGGTAGCTCGAGGTGTCCGGACGGTTTGGCTGGCAATTCTCTTGTTGCCGATGGTGGCACGGGCCCAGGTACCCAGGGCGGCCTCCGGTGACTGGCCATGGTGGCGAGGTCCCACGTTCAACGGCGTGGCCGAATCGGGTCAGGACGTGCCAGTCCGCTGGGGAGCCGACACCAACGTCCGCTGGAAAACGAGTGTTCCCGGCCGAGGCCACTCGACTCCGATCGTCGTGGGTCAGCGGGTTTTTCTGCAGACCGCCGACGAGAAAGACAAGTCGCAGTCGGTGCTCTGTTTTGACCGGCGGACCGGCAAGCCACTGTGGAGCAAGCAACTGCATCGTGGGAAATTCCAGGAACGCATCAATCGCAAGAACACCTACGCCACCAGCACGGTGGCCTGCGATCGTGGGCAGCTGTTTGTCCTGTTTGGCAACGACGCGGCCGTCCACGCCACGTCACTGGATCTGGATGGAAATGTGATCTGGACGACCAGGGCAGCGGCTTTTGTCGAGAAGAAGTACGCCAATGGGTACGCCGCCTCACCGACGCTTTACGGCGACACGGTCATCGTTGCCGTTGACTGCGAAGGAGGCGGTACACTGCTGGCGCTGGACCGCAAGACCGGCAAGCGGCTCTGGGCCACCAGCCGGGTGGGCAAGACCAACTACGCGTCACCCGTCGTGGGTCACGTGGCCGGCCGCGACCAGCTGCTGCTCGGAGGGCTCGACATGGTGGCCAGCTACGATCCGAAGACCGGCAAACCTCTCTGGGACGCGCCTGCGATCGCGATGCAGACCTCGGGGACTCCCGTCTGGGAGGGCAACATGGTCTTTGCCGCCGGCGGGTACCCGTATGGAAGCACCGCCGGCGTGTTGGCTGATGGGTCCGGGAAAATCGCCTGGAAGAATACGCACAGAATCCACGAACAATCGCTGTTGGTGTACAAGGGGCACGTGTACGCGATCAATGACACCGGCATCGCACTCTGCTGGGAGGCGCGGACCGGCCGCGAAGTCTGGAAGCACCGGTTGAAAGCGCCGATCAGTGCCTCACCAACCCTGGTCGACGATCGCATCTTCTTGACCAACGAACTGGGAACCACCTGGGTCTATCGCGCGACACCCAGCGGCTACCAGCCGATCGCGAGGAACCAGCTGGGGACCATCGCGTTCGCCTCACCGACGATTTGCGGAGGCCAGCTGTTCCTCCGTGTGGCGGACATGAAAGATGGCCAACGTTCGGAGACGCTCTACTGCATCGCCAGGCCTTAGCTGGTCAGGGGGCGTCCCGGGGAATCCGGTTGAGGGTGTAGTACCCTGATGCATGGAGCAGGGGGAGTCCGGACTGAGATCTAAGACCCGGTGCGTGGATCTCGTGCACGAACATCTCGCGGAGCCCGTCGATGTGCAGGCGGATGCGGAGCCGGTCAGGGCTCACGGCAATCTTCCTGATGTTGAGATTCCGTTTGAGGATTTCGTCGCTGCCATACGTCGAGTGGTAGCGGTATGTGTAACTCCGGGCAGTGATGGCTCCGGTGGCCATGGCTGACAGCGGGGCGATTGGCCGAGTCAGCACGATTTCGAATCCATCGGGCCTGGCCCGGATCTCCTTCATTTCAAACGGCGTCTTGCCTGTCCAGGCCAGTCTCTGCAGGCCGTAAGCGGCTGTGCCCAGGCTGCTCCAGCCGCGGTTGCTCAGGCCGGCAAAGACGCTGCCGTCGTGGCCCTGGGCGAGACGGATCACCGCCGAGGCCAGGCCTTCCCGAAACCGGAAGCACGCCCCCTGGTACTCGCCGTCGACTTTCTCAAGAAACACGCGGCTGATCGATGCGAGTGTGAACTCGCCGACGAACAACTGTCCGTCAAACGGACCGAACCGGCCGCCACTGTCGTCGAGCATGATGTCGGTTGCCGACTGGCCGACCTTCTTGTACGGAAACCAGACGGCCGGTGGCTTGAGCGCATTGAGTGTCTTGACCGCTGTGGGGAAGGGGACTCCGTTGGGGATGGCCGAGATGCCGCCGATGGGCGAGCCGGGCAAGGTCATGGACGCCAATGCCTCGGGGTGATGAAAGAAGGCGCCCTGCCGCATGTGGTGCAGGCTGTTGGTGCTGACCCAGTTGCCTTGTTGATCGGTGTAGAACATGTCACCTGCGCGATTGGCGCCCAGGCCACTGGGAGATCTCATGCCGGCACAAACTGGCACAAGCTGGCCCTGGCGATTGACCATCACGCCCCAGCCTCGCCAGCGTGCCTGGCCGACTCCCAGCGTCTTGTTTCGGACCATCAGGGACGACTGGTTGCCACGGAACCCCATCCCGATATTGAGCGTCATCCAGAGGTTGCCACGGCCGTCGAGCTTGGGGCCGAATGCATACTCGTGGTAATTCCCGGTGACCCCCCAGCCGTTGGTGACGCACTCGTAGTCGTCGGCGACATCGTCACCGTCGATGTCTGTGATCCGGGTCAATTCGGTCCGTTGTGCCGTCAGGTAGGACTTTCCCTGCTTGAGCAGTCCGAGGGGTTCGTGAAGCGACTCGGCGAACTTGTGATAACGGATCCGTTGTGGAGGGTCCTCGTAGACGCCATCGAGGAACCAGACTTCTCCCTTGCGTATCGTTACCGCCAGCCGCTTCTTGTCGACCGGGGCCATCCCGCTGACCTCGAGCACGAGCCCCTTCGGAGGCGGTTTCCAGAACTTGGATCGCGACTGGGTCGCAGCCTGTGACGAGTGGATCGTGATCAGACGGTAGTAGTCCGACTCGTCAGCCGCGCCAGCGGCGGTGGCCACGACGAAGAAGAGCGACAACGTCGCAAGCCCGATCCGACGCCGGCTCGAGGGGTGGGTGACTGCGGTGGGGGAATTCACCATTGGTACATCAGCTCCACAGTGGTCTGACGCGTGATCACAACAGGAATCCGCCATTCGCTGCGAGTCCCCTGTTTGACAATTGTCCCGTTGGAGGATCCAGCTGCCTGGACCGAGACCTTCAGGCCCTTTTCATTGCGGCAGGTGCCATCTGGATGCTTCCGGATCTGCTGACCAGTCAGGGCCCGGACCCAGGCGGTCGGCCGACCGGACTTCGTTGTCTCGTCCGTTCGGATGGTCAGTTTCCGGACCAGTGCTGGTGCGAGTCGTTTCCCGTTGGCGGTCACACCGATCGGCTCGATGCGGTCCTCGACCGCAAGCGTTCCGACGCTGTATCTCAGTGTGGGCACACGTGACTTGTCGAGTCGATAGCCGCCGAACCGGTATCCCGTCTGCGGGTTCAGCGAATCGGGCCATGGTGAGTCTGGCAGCGTGAGCCTGGCGACCGAAAGGCCGGCCGGAAGCGTGACCAGATCTTTGCCGAGCGGAGCAGCTGGCGGGATAAACCGGTTGAACCACGTGGCGTGCGCGTCGAGAAATCGGCCTCGCCAGGCTTCGACCAGATGCCCGGTTCGTGCGTTGAAGGCGTAGTGAACCTCGGCGGGGAAGCCCACCGCGATGGCATGGCGCCCGGCCCGCTGCATGAATGTTCTCAATACCAGCGGCCGCTCTTTGGGGACAAGCTCGAAGTTGTCGACCTTGTTGGCGACGAGCTTGGCCGGCAGTGGCTGCTTGCCGATGTCGGCCAGGTAGGCCCAGAGGGAGGCGAGTTGACGATCCACGTTGCCATCGAGAATGTCGGGACTGTTGGACTTGCCCTTGGGGAAAAACGTCGGCATGCGGGTTCGTGACTTCTGCGACGCGGGGTCCAGCAGGAATTGCCGAAGCCATTCCGGACGCAAGCGGCTGGTGGCTCCGGCCAGGTCCACCCCGACGACTCCCGGCAACCGTTCCCCGCGGATCGGGTGACATTGCACGCACCCACGATCAGCGAGCGTGAGCCCGGACGTGGCCAGGGAATCGAGTTTGCCGAAGACCTTGTCCGCGCCGGTTTCCGAGGCCGAGTCGTCCTGGGCCAGGAGGCGGGGGAGGTCGACGACGTCGTGAACCGAAAACGTCGGCATCCGGGCGTTCAGATGAGGTCTCACGTCGCCGGAACCTTCGAGCACTTTTTTCAACCACGCGGGTTGGAGCTTTCGGCCTACTCCGGTCAATGACGGTGGGAGTCGGCCCTCGTCGCCGAGGTCCACTTCGACGGCGGATTCGAAGTACTTGCGGCGTTTGGGGCCAACTCCACCGCGGCCGTTGCGTTCGTGACAGGCCATGCAATTGAGCCGGACGAGTTGCCGCGTGACCGCCAGTTCCGGAGACGGTGCCACGGAAGCCTCGTTGGCCACCAACTCACGCATATGTGTGACCGCTGTACGGATGGCGTGGGCCTGGGCCGAGTCGACCTGGTAGCGGGGCTGTGTGGCGGGAGGGGTTGCGATACAGGAGGACGCCCGCTGGATGTTGAGGTCGTGGACCGGACGAGACTCGGCCGCCGCGGGCCTGGACGCGCCGGTCGCCGAATGGCACGCATGGCACTTGAATTCAGTGAAGAACTGTCGACCCCTGGCGACCAGTGCCTGGTTGGACACAGCCGGAAGAGACGCCGTGGATTTTTTGGGATGCAGGTAAGCGACGAGGTCCGCGGCCTCGGCGGGAGCCAGCTTCATTGATGGCATACGACCCATCGGACGCATCGATTCGGGTGCGATCAAAAAATGGGCCAGGCCCTGCCGCGTGTATTTGCTGGCGAGATTGCCATGTGGGACCGAAGGGAACGAGCGGGATGCGCTGTCGAGCCCCAGTTCTTTCAACTCCTCCGGGTCAAGCTGGGCCAGCAGCTTGGCGAGTTCGGATGGCGGCTCCGGGCGCGCTTTGTAGCGAGGATCCGGGGCATGACAGGCCACGCATCCGACCTGGTGAAACAGCCCTATGCCTCGCTCGGTGTTGCCCTTGTCATAAAAACTGTCGGCGACCGGACGACTGGCCGTCGACTTCAGCTCGGCAAACTCCTCGCGCTGCGTCGACAAGAAGGCCACCAGAGCCTGGATCACTTCCGATTTCCGGCCGACCGGGATTCCATGCAGCACGTTGGGCATCGTTGTGCCTGGCTGAGTCCGGGCGGGGTTCGCCAGGAAGCGCGTGATCCAGTCGGCTTGCAGCCTGTTGGCAACACCCTCGAGCCTCGGGCCGAGACGCGGTGCGGCCATGTGGGCCGTTTTGGCAGCTGGGTGACAGGTCACGCATCCGAGTTCACCCAGCAGCAGGCGGCCTGATTCAACCGGCTTGAGTTCTGCCGTGCGGCCCAGCCGTTCGAAACCGGCCACGAATGGTGAAGTCGGTTGGCGTGCGGTGGACTGCGACTTGTCGGAGGCACCGGCTTCTTCCGCGGCGGCCCGGGGGGCGGTTGCGGGGGCCGCGAGGCACAGGACGCAAAAAGCCAGGCCCAACGCGCGACCGACGGCTGCGGGAGCAGGGCTCATTGGCGTTTCAGACCAGCTCGGCAATTGGCTTGGCCTGGTTGAGAATGTGAACGGGACGGCCGCCAAAGTCGTCGAAGGTCCGTTCGTGGTCGATCCCCAGGTGGTGGTAGATGGTCGCCAACAGATCCTGGGGCGTATACGGACTCTTGGAAGGGTATTCCGACTTGCTGTTAGTCGCACCAACCACTTGCCCCATTCGCAGGTTGCCGCCCGCGACCAGGGCCGAATACGCCTGCGGCCAGTGGTCTCGACCAAAGGACCGGTTGGGGGGGCCGTATCGCATGACGGGAGTCCGGCCGAATTCACCGACGACCACGACGAGGATCTCTCGTTGCAGGTCCCGGGAGTGGATGTCCTCGACCAGGGTCGCCAGCGCCTGGTCCATGTACGGCAGGCGGACCTTCATGTACTTGGCAAAGTGGCCCGGGCGGGTGGCGTTGCCCGGGTGGTCATCCCAGTTGGTGAAGTCCGGTCCCGTCTTGGGCGTGTTGAAGTAGATGTTGATGACCGATGTGCCGGCCTGGGCCAGACGTCGTGCCAGCAGACAGGACTGTCCCCACAGGTTGCGGCCGTAGCGATCTCGCAACGTGTCGGGTTCCTCGGTCAGGTCGAACGCCCGGGCTGACTCCGGACTGGTCAGCATTTCAAACGCCAGGTCGCGGAACTGGTCGACGCCTGCGAGGTTGCCTCGAAGGTCCTCGGTGCGCCGGATCCGGTCGAGCTGATCAATCAGCGTCTTGCGGTCTCCCAGTCGCTTTCCGTCCTTGCCCGCCGCGATGCCGACATGTGGGGCACGGAAGCCCTTCGCATTGGGATCACCGACCTCGAAGGCTCCGTGGTGCAGGCCGAGGTAGGCCGGTTGGGTCATGTACGGTTTGCGGGGGATCGCCACGTAAGGAGGCATCACGTTGGGGCCCGTCCCGAGCACGCGGCTGGCGACCGAGCCGAAGTCGGGATGGTCGCTGCGCGAGGTTGAAGTGGGATCGGGAACGAGCGGGGCCTTGCCGGTCAGCACGGTGATGCCACCGTCGCTGTGGCTGCTCATTTCGTGATGCAATGAGCGGATCAGTGAGAACTTGTCGGCGATCTTCGCCTGAAGTGGGAACAGCTCACAGATGTCCATTCCGGGGACGTTGGTGGAGATGGGGGCGAACTGACTTCGGATCGCAGATGGGGCTTCGGGCTTCAGGTCGTAAGTCTCGAATTGGGATGCTCCGCCATGCTGGTAGAGCATGATGACCGAGGTGCGTTTCGAGAGGTTGCCCGATGCGGCCTTGGCCGCCAGGACTTCCGGCAATGTCAGGCCGCCCAACGCCAAGCCACCGACCTGCATGAACTCGCGGCGCGGCAGGCTGTTCAGATTCGTCTTGGACATCCAGGTCATCGAATTCTGCGGATTGCTGGGGTGCGAAACCTGAAACACGACAGCCTCGGTGCTCCCGTGTCACGTATCGGCAGTATAAAGGAAGCGAAACTTGCCCGAAATCGCATTCTGAAAAGTTGATGCGTTCAGAGGTGCCCGGCTAATTCTGAGACGCCTTTTTCTGGGCCGTCAACTTGTCGCGAAACGCCTTTTCTTTCAGGGAGATATAGTCGCGATAACCGGCCGGATCGAGGAAGGGGTTGGTTTTGGCTCCTGCCTTCAACTTGGGGTACTTGGCGTGCATGCCGTAGTAGTTCCCATGGGCGCCGAGGAAATAATCGCACTTGAGCGCATTGAGCCGCTTGAACGTTGTGGCGAAGTCGTCGGCGATTTTCGGGTAGGACTTGTTGTTGACCAGTTGGAAGCCCGGATTGACGTTGGGGCTGCCGACCACGACGACCAGTTTCTTGTTCTTGCCCTGGCCGACTCGGGCGGTCCAGGTGGTACAGCCCGCGGTGTGGCCCGGCGTGTGGCGAGCCACGAGAGTCGTGCCTCCGAGGCTCACCTTGTCGCCGTCCTTGAGCACCCGGTCGACGGGGCAGGGACGCCAGCGACTGGTGGTGTAGAGGTATTGTCCCTTGCCTCCATCGACGATGACCTTGTCGTCGCCGGACATGACGTAGACCTTGGCACCCGACACCTCGCGGGCTCGTGCGTGACCGGCCACGTGGTCGGCGTGTGCGTGGCTGGCGAGGATGATCTTGATGTCTGTCATCTTGAATCCGAGCGAGCGGACCGAAGCCTGGATCAACGGGACCGTCTCGTCAAAACCGGTGTTGATCAGCATGTGACCCTTGGGAGTGGCCACGAGATAGATGGCCAGGTCGTGAGAACCCACGTAATAGATGTTGTCGACGACCTTGTGAGCAGGGTAGGGGCCATCGGCCCAGGATGCCGATGAAACACACAGGGCCAGGAACAGGCCACACAAGACACTCCGACGTGTCGGCGAATGACTCATCATGTTCTCCTCTCGGTGCGTGGGGTCAGAGCTGGAAAAGTGGATCAGGGTTGGATCAGGGTTGGATCAGGGTTGGATCAGGGTTGGATCAGGGTTGAGTCGCATCGCCTGGTGAGCGGATCCTGACGACCCCTACTCACTATTCAAGCTCTGACTCCAATGGCAAGTCCACACACCTTGCCGAGGGGCGGTGGTTGCGGTTAGTCTGTTCGCATCGGAGCCAGTTGATCTCGCGGCAACTATGCCTCGACGGCGGAGCGAAGTTGAGATGAATGAGCCGACTTATGATCCTCTGACACGTCGTGCGGCGTTGCAGTTGGGTACCGGGCTATTTGGCCTGAGCCTGCCGTCCTACCTGGCGGCCGCACAGCGTGGCCATGTCGATCCATCTCGCCGCGAGATGTCCTGCATCTTTCTGTTCCTGGCCGGTGGGATCAGCCACTTCGAGTCGTGGGATCCCAAGCCGGATGCGCCGGTGGGGATCCGCGGTCTCTGGAATCCTCAATCCACCAACGTCCCCGGGACGTTCATCACCGAGAAGATGCCGTTGCTGGCGAGGATGATGGACAAGGTGGCAATCGTGCGATCCTGGAAGGGCGCCTCGGGCAGCCACGGGGACGCTTCGAAGCACGCCATGAGCGGAGTCCTGCCGCGGTCGCGCAATCAGCAGTTCTTCCCCAACTTTGGCTGTATCGCCAGTTCGTTGCTTGGCACGAGGCAACCGGGAATCCCTTCCTACGTGGGCGTGCCCGTGGCGGCTCGCTACACGACTCCGTCCGGGTACCTCGGCCCGGCCTACTCGGCCTTTGACGTCGATGGAGATCCGAGCGCCAGCGACTTCCAGATCGACGGGCTGAAGCTGCCACGAGATCGTTTTGAAACCCGACGGAGCCTGCTCGACCAGGTCGACAACCTGGGGCGGTTGGCCGAATCGGCAAACAACACGCTCTCGGTGCACGACAGCCTGTTCGAGGAGGCTGTCACCACGTTGACCAGTGGTGCCATCCAGAAGGCGGCCAAGCTGGACGACGAGACGCTGGAAACCCGTCAGCGTTATGGCATGAACATTTATGGTCAGCGTGTCCTTCTGGCACGCCGCATGATCGAGGCAGGCGCACGGTTTGTGACCGTCAATCACGCCGTCCAGGGCGGCCTGTTTGGCCAGGGCAAGACCAACGGCACCTGGGACAATCACGGCTGGCTGTTCGATTCGATGATGTCATTCGCCTCCCGTCCCTCGGCCGTCGGGAAGGACAAGACTTGGCACGAGTACAAGGGTCCAGGCAACCTGCCTCAGCTGGACATGTCGCTGACCAGCCTGCTGACCGATCTCGAGGACCGTGGGCTGCTCGATACGACGCTCGTAGTGGCGATGGGCGAGTTTGGCCGGACTCCCAAGATCAACAAGACGGCGGGGCGAGATCATTACCCGAGAGCCGGGAGCGTGCTGTTGGCCGGAGCCGGGGTCAAGGGCGGAGTCGTGGTCGGGGCGACCGATCCGAATGGAGCCGCTCCGGCGACTCGACCGTGGACACCGGTCGATTTTGGAGCCACGATCTACCATGCCTTGGGAATCGACCCCGAGACCACCTACTACCCGCGATTGCCTCGACCGACCAAGATCGCCGACGGCCAGGTGATCGAGGGCCTGCTGGCCTGAGTCGGAACACGAGACCATGCGCAACCCATCGGCCCGGCTGGCTGTGGCTCTTTATGTGCTCGGGTGCGTGTCGCCTGCAGGCTCCGCGGAGCCCGTGGACTTCAGTCGCGACGTGCGACCGATTCTTTCTGAGTACTGCTTCGCGTGCCACGGACCAGACCGCGAGGCACGGCAGGCCGACTTGCGGCTCGATACACGGAACGGGCTAGCCAGGGCCGGCCTCGTCGTGCCGCAGAAGCCGAGCGCGTCGAAACTGATCCAGCGCATCGAGCATGCCGATCCCGAAAAGCGGATGCCGCCATCGGAATTCACCAAACGACCGACGGCGGCTCACAGAAAAATCCTTGCCGAGTGGATCCGGCAGGGAGGCGAGTGGGCCGAGCACTGGGCGTTTGTGCCGCCACGTCGCTCTCGGATTCCGGTGACCGATCGGTCTGCTGCCTGGGCCAGAAATCCCATTGATCACTTCGTCGACAACCTTCGCAACCGACGTGGACTCGAGCCGAGCGGGGAGGCGGACCGCGCCGTGCTGGCACGACGGGTGGCTCTGCATCTCACGGGCATGCCGCCGACGCCGGCGCAGGCAGACCGGTTCCTGGTCGATAGCAGTCCTGACGCATTCGAGAGGTTTGTCGCCAGGATCCTGGCGTCACCAGCCGCGGCCGAACACCGTGCGCGATTCTGGCTTGATGCCGCCCGATACGGTGACACGCACGGGATGCATCTCGACAACTACCGCGAGATCTGGCCGTACCGCGACTGGGTCATCCGGGCGTTTGCCACGAACATGCCGTTTGACCAGTTCGTCGTGGAACAGGTGGCGGGAGATCTGCTTCCCGGGGCCACGCTCGACCAGCGGATCGCCACAGGATTTGGTCGGTGCAACGTGACGACGGCCGAGGGGGGGCTGATTGCCGAGGAGATGAAGGTCCGTTACATGGTGGATCGAGTCGAGACAGTCTCGACAGTCTTCATGGGGCTCACGGCCCGCTGCGCCGGGTGTCACGATCACAAGTATGATCCGTTGAAACAGCGCGACTTTTATCGGCTGGGTGCGTTCTTCAACAACACGACCCAGCCGGCCAACGATGGCAACCAGAAGGACTCGCCACCGGTCGCCGTCCTGCCTTCCGCCGAGGACGCCAACGAATGGCGGTTGATCCAGAAGCGGCGAGCCAAGTGGCACGCCATTCTGAAGCGATCTCGAACCATGCCAGCCCAGCAATGGTGGGACAACACTCACGGAGCCGATCACAGAGTCGTTTCGGATCGAGACCGCCGCTTCCGCGAGTCCCTGGCAGCTCCTGGAGGCCCGGATGACAAATGGCCCGCCGGAGTCTCCGGTGTGAAGATCGAGCGGGCAGGGCAGGACGGCGTGCGATTTGCCGACGGAGCCAAGGGAGTGGTACGACAGGCGCCAGCCGGCCGTACCGATCAGCCCTTGACGATCAGCTTCTGGCTGAGAACCCCTGACCGCCTGGTGAGCTCCACAATCCTCGATCACAAGCAGGTCGTGGACCCGAAGGCCAAGAAAAAGATCGAAGCCGGGTGGCGTATCACGAGTACGCCCCGTGGTTCGCTGTCGTTTGAGTTGACAGACGAGAAAGGCCAATCGATCCGGGGTCTTCTCCCCGGGGACCAGGCGCTGGCGCCGGCAGCCTGGCAGCACGTGTGTGTGCGGTACTCGGGAGGACGGTCGAATTCGTCCATCAGCATGTTGGTCAACGGTGAATTGCGCCGCCTGAGGAATGCGAACGAGAGCGTCGTCGGTGTCTCGGCCCTGCCGGGAGGTCCGATGACAATCGGCAGCAGCCTGGCGACTGGAGGCCTGGGCGCGGTCAACATCTGGTCCCGCTGGCTGTCCAACGAGGAAGTGGCCGTGCTGGCAGGGGCATCAAGGCTGCGAACCCTGCGAGACCAGCCGGTGGCCTGGGCCGACCTCACCAAGAGAGATCGCCGCCTGGTTGAGACCTGGTACCGTGTCACCGCCGATCCCGAGCATCGCGAGGTGCTGGCCCGGTTGGCGCACTCGGAGCAGCGGCGTGACAACATCTACTCGCGGTCGATCACGACACTGGTCATGCAGGAGCGTGAAGATCGGTCACCTGTGGCCTGGGTGCTGGAACGCGGCGAATACGACCAGCGTCGCGAGCAGGTGACGCCGGGCGTCCCGGACGTGCTCGGCAAGATGGCTGGCCCGCTGCCAAAGAATCGCTTGGGGCTGGCTCGATGGCTGGTCAGCCCGCAGCATCCGCTGACGGCCCGTGTCACGGTCAATAGGTATTGGCAGTCGGTCTTCGGCACCGGGCTTGTCCGGACAGCCGAGGACCTGGGTGTGATGGGCGAAAGGCCGAGCCATCCGGAATTGCTCGACTGGCTCGCGGTTGAATTCATCGAGAGCGGTTGGGACGTGAGACACCTGCTGACATTGATGGTCACCTCGGCCACGTACCGTCAGTCGAGCACGACGACAGCCAGGACGTCACGCCTGGACCCGGATAACAGGCTGCTGTCGCGCGGACCACGCCACCGGCTCGATGCCGAGGTGTTGAGAGACCAGGCGCTTTCTGTCGGGGGATTGCTGCAACGTCACATGGGTGGTCCGGGCGTCCGGCCATACCAGCCGCTGGGAGTCTGGAAGGCCGTGGCGTTTGCCGGGAGCAACACTCGGGAATACAAGGTCGATGCCGGGACGGCCCTGCATCGGCGAACGTTGTACACGTTCTGGAAACGCACATCGCCTCCCGCCTCGATGGCGGCCTTTGACGCTCCAACGCGTGAGCAGTGCACCGTAAGGCGCGAACGGACCAATACGCCGCTCCAGGCGCTGGTGTTGATGAATGACACCCAGTACGTCGAAGCCGCTCGGGGACTGGCTCAACAGGTCGTGGCCCAGGCCGGAAGTGACGGTGACCGGGCGGCGTGGCTGTTTCGCCGCGCGCTGGTGAGGCCGCCGGGCGGCGCCGACGTGCAAGAACTGGTGGAGTCGTTTGCGGAGTTTCGCAAGCACTTCGAGAGCGATCAGGCAGCCGCCGGTCGACTGATTGGGATCGGCGACAGCAAAGTTCCCAGCGGGAGGGACCCAGTCTCTCTGGCCGCATGGACCATGGTCGCCAACCTCGTGATGAACCGCGACGATTTCTTGAACGTGGAATGAAAACATGACGGGACCGACTGACGCGGCTCTCGCCTGTCATCGCAGGACGTTCCTGGCCGGAGCGGGCCTGGGAGCCGCGGCACTGTGTGCCACCTCCGCCGCCGATGACCTGCCCGGCGCGGGAACTCACTTCGCCGCCCGTGCCCGCCGAGTGATCTGGCTGTTCATGGCTGGTGCACCGTCACAACTCGATACGCTGGACTACAAGCCGGGACTCGAGAAGCGATTTGACCAGGACTTGCCGCCGACGGTGCGTGGCCAGCAGCGGCTGACCACGATGACCTCGTCGCAGCCACGGTTCCCGATCGCCCCGTCCCTGTTCCAGTTCCCCAGGCACGGTGAGTGTGGCAAGCCGATCAGCGAACTGTTTCCCCGGGTTGGGTCGATGGCCGATGACCTGGCGTTTGTGCACACGCTGCACACCGATGCAATCAACCACGACCCGGCGATCACGCTGATCCAGACTGGCAACCAGGCGGCAGGGCACCCGAGCCTGGGGGCGTGGCTCAGTTATGGCCTGGGGACGATGAATCGCAACCTGCCCAGCTTTGTCGTGCTCAATTGTGCCCCTCGTGGACAGGCCTTGTATTCCCGCCTCTGGGGCAGTGGCTACCTTCCGTCACGCCATGCGGGCGTGGCGTTTCGCAGCCAGGGCGACCCGGTGCTCTATCTCTCGAATCCCGCAGGCGTGTCGAGGGCGTTGAGAGAGTCCATGATCCGCCGCCTGAAGAAGATGAACCAGCGAGTCCTGCACGAGCAGGGAGACGCCGAGACGCGAGCAAGGATTGCCCAGTATGAGATGGCGTTCCGGATGCAGGCCTCGGTTCCGGAACTCGTCGATATCTCGGGCGAGTCGAAGCCGACGCTTGAGATGTACGGCAAGCAGGTGACCGAGCCGGGGACGTTTGCTGCCAATTGCCTGCTGGCCCGTCGCATGGCCGAGCGGGATGTGCGATTCATCCAGGTGTTTCACCGTGGCTGGGACCATCACGGGAGCCTGCCCTCAAGTATCCGTCGGCAGGCGGGTGAAGTTGATCAGCCGGCATGGGCCCTTGTTCAGGATCTCAAGCAACGCGGGCTACTCGAGGACACGCTGGTGATCTGGGGCGGAGAATTTGGGCGCACGGTCTACAGCCAGGGCTCGCTGACTCGCACCAACTATGGCCGAGACCACCATCCTCGCTGCTACAGCATGTGGATGGCCGGTGGTGGAGTGTCGGGAGGAGTCTCGCACGGGCTGACCGATGAGTTCAGCTACAACATTCTCGAAAATCCTGTCCACATCCGTGATCTGAATGCCACGATCCTGCACCTGCTGGGGTTGGATCACCGCAGGCTGAGTGTTCGCTACCAGGGGCTGGACCAGAGGCTCACCGGGGTCGTGCCGGCTGAGGTGGTTCGGAGCATCCTGGCCTGAGCGGGCCGGCCGATTGGCATCACGAAGGAGCGTGATCGCGTCATGCTGATGATTCTCTCGCCGGCCAAGACCATGGACTTTTCGTCCACCTTGCCAACACGGCGGCGGTCGACGCCGGCCTGCCGTGACGAGGCGGCGGAGGTGATCTCCGCTCTGCGGAGGCTGTCGACTGAGGAATTGGCCAAGCGGATGAAGCTCAAGCCGCAGTTGGCCAAGGACACGGCGAGACAGTACGGTGCCTGGCAACACAAGCCGACGACTCGCATCGCGAGGCCGGCCGTACTGGCTTACCGTGGGAATGCCTATGTCGGACTCGATGCCGCATCCTTCAATGAGGATGACTTCGCGGTGGCACAGGACCGGCTGCGGATTCTCTCGGGACTCTACGGCGTGCTCCGTCCTCTCGATCTGGTGCAGCCGTACCGGCTCGAGACGAGCCGCGGGAGAACTCTTTACGAATTCTGGACCGAGACCATCACCAGCATCCTCGCGCGTCAATTGAAAAAGAGCGGAGGAGTGCTCTTCGATCTCGCTTCCGGCGAGTACTCTCGGGCGGTCGACCTGGCCGCGCTGTCCGCCACCGTCGTCAGCGCGTCCTTCTTCGAGGACCGCAACGGCCGCGTGGGGCCGGTTGCCGCTTTTGCTAAGAAGGCGAGAGGACTCATGGCCTCGTTCGTCATCCGCGAGCGGATTGACGACGTCGATGAGATCAGGTCGTTCGATTCGGAGGGGTATCGGTTTGACGCGAAACGGTCCTCCGAGTTCGAATACGTCTTCACCCGCAAGGGATAACCCCTGGGTTGGCATGCCCGACGACATGGCCAGGGGTTCATAGTCATCAGCACGGAGAGACCGCCAGGATGCCACAGGACAAGAAGCAGCAGAAGACGCGGTCCGGCGAATTTCTCGCCTTCATTCGCGAATCCGCCCGCGAATTGCGGAAAGGTGAGCCCGTGCCGAAGACCCTGGATGAGTGGAAGACTTTGCGCGGGGGAATCCGCAAGAAACTCGTCTCCGCGATCGGACTCAGCACCGACAAGCCTGACACGGTCCGGGCACGCGTCATCAGGACCCAGGATCGGAAAGGCTACCGGATTGAACACCTGGTGCTTCAGACCATCCGGACTCCGGATGGCTGGATCGAGATGCCAGCCAACGCGTACGTGCCGACCATTCCGTTTGGCGATCCCAAGCCGGTGCCGGCTGTGCTTTGTGTACACGGGCATTGGCAGGGGGCCAAGCAGGATCCGGTGGTGCAGGCACGCTGCATTGGGTTGGCCAAGCTCGGGTTCTTTGTGCTGGCGGTTGATGCCTTCGGGGCCGGTGAGCGTGGGTTGGGGACGGCGCTGGGCGAATACCACGGTGAGATGGTCGCCGCCACGTTGTGGCCCAGTGGAAAACTGCTGGCAGGCATCCAGGTGTATGAGAACATGAGAGCGGTCGATTACCTGCAGTCGCGGCCCGAGGTCGATGGCAAGCGGCTGGGGGTGACGGGGACGTCAGGCGGTGGCAACCAGACCATGTACGTGGGTGCTCTCGACGATCGGCTGGGATGTGTCGTCCCCGTCTGCTCAGTGGGGAATTACCAGGCGTATCTCGGCGCCGCCTGCTGCATGTGCGAACTGGTCCCAGGGGCGCTGGAATTCTCCGAGGAGTGGGGTGTGCTGGGACTGGTGGCCCCCCGTGCCCTGATGGTGATCAATGCGACTCGGGACGGCGTGCAGTTTTCCGTTCCTGAAGCGAGGAAGTCGATCGCCGGTGCCCGTACGGTCTTTGAACTGTACGAGCGAGGCGATGCGATCCGGCATGTCCCCATCAACTCGGGACACGACTACAACCAGCCGATGCGGGAGGCCATGTACGGGTGGATGAAAAAGCACCTCGCCGGTGAAGGTGATGGCTCGCCATTGGCCGAGCCCGAGGTGAAACCGGAGGACCGGGAGTCGGTGCGTGTCTGGCCGAAGGACACTCGGCCCCGGTCGTTCGTCAGCCTGCCGCAGTTTGCTCAACAGCAATCGTTGGCCGCGATGAAGAGGCACGTCGTGCCGAAGCACGCGGAACACTGGGAGTCGGAAGCCGAGTGGCGTGTCGCCTGGCTCAAGAAACAATGTCGTGTTCCCAACGCAGCGAAAGAGGCGAAGGTCGGCCGAGGCGGGCGTTCCCGTCAGAAGTTCCAGAAGGGCCAGGTCGAGGAATTCAGCGTTGAAGCCGAGCAGGGACTGAGCCTGCCGATTCGCTGGGAAGCCGGTAAGTCTCTCCAGAGGACACTGACCTTGGTTCTCGACACGGATGGGGCTGACGCCGCAGTGGCTTCCTCGGAATTCCGGGCGGCACGGTCCTCGGGTCACGATGTGGCTGTTGTGGGGTTGCGAGCGACGGGCGATCGGGCTCCACGTGGAAATGCTGTCAGACGGACGGTGGACCACAACGCCAGTCAATGGGCGATGTGGATTGGCCGACCGCTGGTCACGCAGTGGGTGACCGACGTCACCCGCACGCTCGAGACCCTGTCGCGGATGATCTACCGGGGCAAGTTGCCTCGCCTGTCGTTGGTCGGACGCGGTGAGGCAGGAATCCTGGCCATCCTTGCTGCTGCGCTGGACCCGAAAGTGACCGAGGTCCAGACGGTCGGCACTGCCGTGTCGTTGGTGAGCGATGAGCCATACGCGAAAGGGGCGATCGGCGTCCTGATCCCGGGATGCCTGCAGACGATTGGTGATGTGCCGCAGATGATGTCACTCCTGGCACCCAGGCCGTTGACGATCACCAACCCCGTCTCCGCCACCGGGGACTCGCTTGATGCCGTCACGGCTGCATCGAGCCTGGCTCATACGCGAGCCACCTATCGCGTGCTGAAGGCCGAAGCGGCGTTACGGATCGACCAGGCTCAGGGATGAGGAGTTGAAATGCAGCTGAAGTGGTAACACTTCAGGTGAGTCGCTGGTGACTCGTCCCAGCTGTGACCAGATTGGCTATGTTGTGTCTGCTGGTGTCCTGATCCCTGTGGGGTCAGATTGGCTACAGGTGACAGCTGCCCATCCCACGCTTGGCAAGATACTGCTGGTGGTACTCCTCGGCGCGGTAGAATGTCGTGGCCTGAGAGATTTCGGTGACGATCGGCTGCGTTATCCGCTCCTGAGCCCGGTCGCGAGAGGCTTCTGCGATACGGGCCTGCTCCGCGTCGTGGCAGAAGATGGCTGAGCGGTATTGTGTGCCGACATCGGGTCCCTGCCGATTAAGCGTCGTCGGGTCGTGGCATTTCCAGAAGAGGTCCAGCAACGATTCGTATGTGACCAGGTCCGGGTTGAATTCCACCTCAACGACTTCCGCGTGTCCCGTGGTGCCGGTGCAGACGTCCTGGTAGCTGGGGTTTTCGAGCGTGCCACCGCAGTACCCGACTGCGGCATCGGTGACTCCGGTGAGTTCCCGAAACGCCAGCTCGACGCCCCAGAAACAGCCGGCTCCAAACGTGGCGAGTGCCATGGTGACGGTTTCCTTCTGTCCTGTGTTCTCTGGCGGGTGACTCGACCGGTTCTCATGACCGCCGGTTCTCATGACCGGCAGATTGGAATCACCACAGGCCAGAGGTTAGCATCAGGAGCGAACCGACCGAGGGCAAGCCTCCGTCGAGCGAATTTTGGACGAGGAAGGGATCACCAGATGACGACGCACATCCGCACACTCCTCATCGGCCTCGCCGGTAGCCTGCTGCTGGTCGCCGTGGTGGGGTCGCAGGACTCCCAGGGCGAGGAGAAGCCGAAACCCAAGCCGCCGACACCGCAGTACGAATTCGAGAAGGAATCGATCCCTGCCGCGACCGCCTCGGAACCGAGGCTCAAGAAGTTCTCGCTCGAAAAGGCCACGGCGTATATCGAGGGTGGCAACCGGCTGTGGTGGAAGAAACGCAACTGCGTCGCGTGCCACACCTCGGGTGTCTACGGGGTGATGCGTCCCGCCTTGTCGGCCTACCTGGGGAAGCCCGATCCGGCACTCCGCAAGCACCTGGTCGATGCCTTCGCCAAGACCAAAGCCGAGGAGTTGGAGCGGCTCAAGAGCGGCCTCCGGCCGACCATGCTGGCCTATCTCGCCAGTGGCCTGGCCGAATGGGACAAGCATGTCACCGGCAAGCTCTCGGCCGAGACCGACGAGGCACTGCGGCTGATGCTGTCTGTGCAGTCGGACAACGGCGCGTTCAACAACATCGGCTGCTGGCCTCCGTTCGAGTCCAGTGCGTACCACGGCACCACGGTGGCGGCGTTGGCCATGCAGGCGGCTCCTGGTTGGCTGGAGAGCCTCAAGGACAGCGACCTGCTCGCGCGGGTGGCCAGGACTCACAACTATCTCAAGACGACCAAGCCTCCGCACGATTACGGACGTGTGTTGCTGCTCTGGACGTCGACACAGGTCCCGGGCCTCGTGGACGCCAAGCAGCAGAAGGCCTTGGTGGATCTCGTCTTCAAACACCAGCAGGCTGATGGCGGCTGGTCGATGAGGACATTTTCGACGCCGGAGAAATGGGGCAACGGCGGAAGAGCGAAAAAGCTTCGTGCCGAGCCGGAGTTCAAGAATCCGCCCAGTGACGGTCACCAGACCGGGCTGGCGCTGATGGTGCTTCGCGACGCCGGCGTGCCGGCCAAGGACGCCCGCATCCAGAAGGGGGTTCGGTGGCTGCTGGCCAATCAGCGACAATCGGGACGCTGGTGGACCCGGTCACTCAACACCGACAAGTACCACTTCATCACCTTCAGCGGCAGCTGCTACCCGTTGCTGGCTCTCGGCAAATGTGGGGTGCTCGAGTCGAAAGTCACGGTGAGCAAGGCACGTTGAGGATGCCCCGTGTGAAAGGCCTCTTCCGATTCGAGGCCCTGGCGACGATGCTGGTCCTGGCCGGCAGCGTCGCCGGGGCGGACGATCCGGTGGCACCCATCACGCTCTCCTCGGCCATCAACCGCCGGTGTCTTGATGTCTTGCGAGCGGGATTGGAGGCGGACGACTTCTGGCCGTCGATTCATGCGGCCGAGGGACTCAGTCTCGCCGGCCACGGCCACGAGGTGCGTATTCACCTGCGAGGTCTGTTGAAGACAGAGACCGACTTACAGAAGCGGTGTGGACTGGCCCGCGAGTTGGTCCGGGCCGGCGATCGGCGGCAGGTCGCCGAGATGATTCGGATCCTGGAGGCCGATGACACTCATGGTCACGTCCACGCCGCCGAGAGTCTCTACAAGGTCCACGGGCTGGGCAACGCGGTCGGACTCCTGACCCGGATGCAGACCGGCCAGAACCGAACGCTGCAATTGATGGCGGCTGCGGCACTGGCGCGGTCAGGACACGAGGAGGCGTTGGGACTGATCCGCAGGCAATTGGCTCATGAGGACCAGGACACGTCCCGGATCGCAGCGTGGATCATCGCCCGCGTCGGTGATCGCTCAGATATCGTCCGTCTCAGAAAGGCCCTTCCGAACATCCAGGGAGCATTTGCCCGATGCTACTTCGAACACGCTCTGGCGCTGCTGAGTGATCCGGAGGGGCGTCGGTTGTTGAGACGCAACCTGACTTCAGAGGATGCAGCGGTGCGCACGTACGCTGCCACATTTGGCGGTGAAGGCCGGTTTGCCGAGATTGTTCCCGATCTGGTCAAGATGCTCGAGGATCCTCACCTCGATGCGCGGTACCGTGCTGCACAGGCCTTGTTGGAAATGTCGCGCCCCGAATCGGCCACGCGGTTTCGGATTCGACGTCACGCCGTGCAAGCCCCAGGGGTCGACGAGGTCTCGATTGGCATCGACAACGCCCACCTGGTTCACACGACCCAGCTTTTTCCCAGGACGAAGAGCACCGACCTGAATCGACAGGCTCAATCGCTCTTGCAGCAACTCGATCGCCTGCTGGTGGCCCACGGCACCCCTCGCGGCGAATTGGTTCGCGTCCACCTGTATGCGACCGATCCCGCGGCGCGTCGAGTGGTGGAGGATGCAATCATGGCGTGGGTGCCCGGTGGCTGTCGCCCGGCAGTTTCAGCCGTCAGCACTCGCCTGCCTCGCGCCGGGTCACGTGTTGCCCTCGATGCGATCTTCCCGGCCAACCAGATCGTCGCGTCGGATCGCGTGACACGGCAAGGGCAGTCGGGCTTCGGTGTTGCCAGGTCGGCGGTCCTGCCGAGAGGCGATGCGGTGTACGTGTCAGGGCAGGCGGTCCAGGGAACACTGATCGATGCCACGAGGGCCACGATGAAGGGGCTGCTCGAGACTCTCAGCTTTCTCGACGTCAGGCACTCGGATGTGGCACAGGTCAAGTGCTTTGTCACGCCGGTGACCGACGGGGCTCGAGTGATCGAGGCGATTGCGGACTGTCTGCCTCGCGGGGCCGTCCCGCCGATCGTACTGGTGGAATGGCAGAGTGGTTCGTATCCGATCGAGATCGAATTGGTCGGATGGCGAACCGGGAGCCGGCACAAGCAGCCGATCACCTACAGCACTCCCCCGGGGCTCAAGGCGTCGCCTGTCTTCAGCCGCGTGGCCACGATCCACGATCCCTACCGGCTCTACACCGCCGGGCACGTGTCAGCCCGGGATCGAGACCAGGTGGCCGGAGTGTTTGATCTGCTCAAACAGAGCCTGACGCCACACGGTGGCGGTTTTCGCCACCTGGCCAAGGCGACCTACTACGTGACGAATGGTGAAGCCAGCCAGGCTCTGAACAAGATCAGGCCCTCGCTCTATGATCCACAAAGACCTCCGGCGGCCTCAAAAGCCCTGGTTCGCGGTGTGGGTGTCGATGGGAGAACGGTGTCCATCGATCTGATCGGGACGCCGACTCGAGAGACTGACGGGCCGAGCGACCATTAGCGAATTGTTGACGGAGGCTGGACTCGTCGCCGCACCGGGGGTAACACGGGAGACCCGCATGTTCACGATTGCCGAGACATTTTGCCTGAAACCGGGATGCTATGCGGAGTACAAGCAGGCCCACGATGACCTGTGGCCCGACATCGCCCGGAGCATGGCCGAGCAGGATGTCAGCATGGCGATTTACCTGCACGGGGATCGGTTGTTCCTGCACGGTGTGGCTCCCAGTCGCGAACACTGGGATCGGATGCGGGAATTCCCCGGCTTGCCCAAGTGGCACGCCTACATGGCCACGCTGATGGAGACCGACGACGAAGGACACACAGTCGTCGAGGAACTTGAGGAGGCCTTCGTGTTTGGCCTCTTCGCGGGTGACGCCTGAAGACCGAGGAGATCACCGTCGATCCGGCCATCCGGGGGGTAGTGCCAGGGACCACACCTCGCTGGAGAGAGGACGGGCGTGGCCACCTGCGACCCAGATCCGGTCCTTCATCACGTACACCGAATGCTCGTGACGGGCTTTCCAGGTCACGCCGGCCTTGTACTCAGTCCAGTGTTTGCCGTCGCGGGAATACCAGGTGTCGCCCCAGTTCTTCGAGGGGTTGTTGGACCATCCGCCCATGACCCACATGTGTCCCCGGTAGACCGTTGCTGAAAACCAGAGTCGTGGATGCCAGTCGGCGTGAGAGGTTTCCTGGCGCCAGGTTTTGCCGTCCTCGGTGCTCCAGACGTCGTTGAAGGCCTCATACTTCGGTACGTAGTTACCGCCACCAAACACGTAAAGCCGGTTTCCCAGTACGGCGGCCTGGTGGTAGGCCCTTGGCGACCAACCGGCATGTTCAGTGACTCGCGTCCAGTGTTTTCCGTCATCACTGGACCAGACATCGTTCTTGAGGCTGGCCTGGTCACCGAAGTAGTAGTTCTCCGTACCACCGAGGATCCACATGCGGTTGCGGAATTCGACGATGGCCGACGCGATGCGTGGCGACCAGCCGGCCTGCTTGGTCGCTTGTGTCCACGTCTTTCCGTCGGTCGATGACCAGACTTGGCTGCTGGCCGAATGGCCCGGCAGCCGGCCGTTGTACCAGCCGCCCATGAACCACATCCGGTCTCGGAACACCAGTGACATGGACAGGTCGCTGTGAATCCACGGAGCCTGGCTGGTGACCTCGGTCCACGTTTTCCCGTCGGCGGAAGACCACACGTCTCGTGGTGGCGCCTGGAAAGAGTCCAGCCAGCCGCCAAACAGCCAGAGCCGGTCCTTGTAAACGACTTCACCCTGTGAGTCGCGTGCCGTCCAGCCGGCCTTTTCGGTCACGCGAATCCAGTCGGGATTCCTGGCTGACGTTTTGACGACCGAGACTTTCTTGACCAGCCTGTCGACGGCTTTGGCAATGCGGGTTTCGACATCGCCGGCCCAGCGATAGGCCGGGCGTCCGTATTCGTAGAGACGGGCCCCTCCTTCGTAACCGCCTTCCTCCCAGACACGTCGAGACGGGATGTAGGAGATCATGTCATCGGCGTAACCGCAGACCCACGTGCGAGCGCCGTACTGGTTCTTGAAGCGGATCGCGTAGTCGACGACGGTCTCGGCCCCCATGCCGATCATCAGGGTGTCGCGTCCGAGTCGCCAGGCGTGGATCGGGTATGGGTAGGTCGGTGAAAACCTGGCACCGTTGTCGAGCTTGGTGAGCAGCCGGCGTGCCCATCGCCGTTCGATCGCGTTGGCCCCCTTGTCCCTGGCCTTCTCGAGCATTTCGCGATCGACGACTTTCTGATAGGCCAGTGGCACAATCTCGAAGGCCGTCTCCAGGCCGGCCTCGACCGGTCGGAGAGGTGTTTTCTTTCCCTCGACCAGGACCTTGTCCACGGCCGTGGCAAGCATGTGCCCGTACTTCTCGCAGAGTTCGAGCTTGCGACGGGGCAGGGGATTCTGATCGCCGCCACAGGTGTTGACGAACATCGCCAACGCACCCGGGTACTTCTTTTCGATTTCCACTTGGGCAAATCCCGGGTAGTCGCCCATCCACTTGGTAAAGCTCATCGTCGTGGGATGGCAGGCGTAGCCGAAGAGAATGGCACGCAGCTTGTCATTGGCGCCTGTGACCGTCATCACCGGAACGGTGTGGTCAACCGGACCGACAAGGGGCTTTCCGGCGGCGAGGAGCGCAGGGACGTCGGCTTCGCGGTTGTTACGCCGATTGACGGCAAACGTCGTGTGACCGGCTCCGGTGGCAAGTGTGGCGGGCTTGAGATCAGCGATCGCGCGTCCGACCAGATCGACCGTCACCCGGACCATCCGGTCGGTGTACTTGTTGACGAGTTCCTCCTGCTCGGCCTCGACCTGGTAATAGTCAATCAGGTCGTCTCCAAGTCGAGGTCCACAGTGATTGTGTGAGAACGTGAACATGACCTGGCGGCGGTCCAGGCCGTGCTTCTTCTTGAGCGCCGAGAAGACCCGGTCGCTCATGCTTCGTGGAACCCCCTGGAAGTCGCTGGTAAGCAAGATGGCCCGGTGGCCGTTTCCGTCGTCCAGGGCCAGTGCCTTGATCCACAACTCGTGGATCGTCTCGGTCGCCACACGCTTGGACCCGTAGCCTGCCAACCAGACGTCGGTCTTGGGGGTCAGCGACGCCTTGGCGAGACCAGCCTTCCAGCCACACGGGGCTGGGGTGCTGGTGCACACGACGGACACGATGAACAGCAGGCTGACGGCAATGTGCCGCAGGCGGAGAAATGGCATGTGTGGCATGGTGACAGTCTCGTGGAAGGAAATCGCGGGCGAACCCAGGTCTCTAGCACTTGGCGGTCTTGCGTTTCTTGCCGGTGCGTCCTTTGGAGGCAGCCTTGCTGATGTACTCGCTGGCCAGCGGCACCTTGCAGGAGGTGTCGCCCATGTTGACATCGACCTTGCCAATCTTCCTGGCCGCCGACTCGGCCGCTTTCTGGCACGGGGCGACGTAGATCCCGACTGAGATCACGAATCCGTTCATGCAATAGCGGACCCGATTGGCCGCCTGGTCGATGTCCGAGACGACGGTCTTGAGCAGAGAGCGGATCTCCTTGAGGTCGAGCTCGGAGTCATCGCGGATCGAGACGAGGGAGGAATAGGTGTTCCAGCCGCATGCGGCGGTGGCCTCCTTCTTGGAGGCCATCCACTTGACCGCCAGGTCACGGCCGTGCGGACTCTCGCTGGCCACCCACGGGACCGTGTACTCGTTGACCATGGTCCAGCCTGACGTGCGGCACCACTTGTTGAGTTGCGTCCTGTTCATCAGCGACCCGTCTGCCACGAGCCCGGCGAGGTACTGGGCATCGACATTGCCGGTGTCATAGAGATCCAGGGCCAGTTGCTGTTCGCCTCGGAGTTGCTTGACGATCGTTTTGAGGTCGGCGACCTTGACGCCAAACATGTTGGCGGGACCCCCGTTCCGCTGAAAGGTCTTGCGCGTTTGCTCGCTGCCAAGTTTTTTCAACTGCGTCATGATCGTCTTGACGGTGGCCATTGTTTGCAATTCCTGCTGAGGTCGAGTGCAAGTGAGGTCAGGGATCCTTGGGCTTGAGGCCGCCCTTGGTGTGTCGCCCGAGCCAGTCGCGGAGTGCTCGTCTTGCAGGTGATGGTCTCAGCGTCCATGCGTCATTGTGGTTGCGAAACCCGGTGTCCTGGAATGTGAACCGGCCCTGTGAACCGGTTTTCCGCAGATACTCCCTGGTGCTGTCCAGGCTCATCGCCGGATTCCCGCCCCGTTCGTGGCAGATGAACTGGGGCCGGTTTCCGAGTCTCTTAAGCCTCGCTCGAGCCGAGAGTCGGTCGGCTCCGGGATAGCCCCAGCGTTCGAATACTCCGTCGTAGTGGCTGTAGGGAATGAATCCAGACCACAGGCCCGAGATCTCGTCGTCATGCAGCCCGATATAGTTACAGGCGATAGCGCCGCGTGAAAAGCCGACCAGGACCACGCAACTGGGATCTCCGCCATGCTTTCGGCACAACTCGGGGACGGCCTTTTTGATGTAGGCGAGGGTTGGCCCCGGATCGTGGTCGGGCTTGCTGCCCCACCAGCGCGTCGTGATCCGTTTCCCGCTTCCGTCCAGGAACGGGAGACAGAACCACAGAAACCGTCGGCCTCCCGAAATGCCAAAGCCGAGTTTGCTGCCCTCGGGACGCCCTGTGCTGACGTCACCCAGGCCGTTGCGGTAGGGACCGTTACCTGCCAGTTCTACGATGACCGGGTGCCTGCGATCGGTCGACCAATCGGTCGGGAGCCATGTCACGTGGTAGACCTGTGTCCGCTCGTAGCCGGCGAGTACCTCCTTGACCCGCCGCCCCGCGGCAGCCGGGCCGGTTGAGAGGTCGGGGACGACCAGGTCAGGGGCTGTTCCGGAGATGTCCGGCACGGGCGGCGCGGACTTGGGTGAGGTGGCTTGCGCAGGTGATGCGGCTGAAATCGCGAGCCATGCGAGGACCAGGGTGACTTGTCGGAAGGCCCCGGAGTGGCGTGGCGTCCCTGGCAACATGTGGCGAGGCCCTGGAGGAGAAAAGAGACTTGTACGTGGAGAAGAGATACGGGCGTGGGGGGATGCGGCGGGGGCCTTTATCATCCCTCTAACCAAGGATCTGTCCAGTCGATCGGATGTGAGCGAAGGGTGAGAAAATGACAAGGGGGTATGTCGGGCGTGATAGGTGGCACATGTTGGTCACAGCGGGCTTTGTCGGAATCGTACTGGCAATGGCGACCGCTGTGCCGGATGGCGTCTCGTAGGTGAGTGTACAGGCGGCCGAACTGCAGCCGCTTGGTGTGGTTGGCGCGGCTGAAACGCATTGGCCAGTGAGGAATCATTTCGATTCGCTGGTCTTGGCGAGTGGAGACGGGGCGGGATACCATCAGGCTCGTCCACGTGCCGTCTCGACCCGTGAGACCCACGGAATCGACGGAATCGACGGAGAATGACCCATGAGTGACGGACAGCAATACCTTCCCCAATTCCGAACGGGGTATATCAGCTCACGGGCGCTGTGGAACCAGGCCTGGAGCATGATCTGGCCGGATCACTTCTGGATCATGGTCGCGATTTGCCTGGTCGGCTGGTTCATCGCCGGTGCGGCTCCGATGAATGTCCTGCTGGGGCCGATGATCGCCGGCATCTACATGTGCATGTTTGCCATCATGCGAGGTGAACGACCTGGATTCGAGACACTGTTCAAGGGGTTTGACGTCTTCATCGAGACGTTGGTCGCGACGCTGATCATGGTGGGCGTGTGGATCGTGGTAATGATCCCGATGGGGATTGCCATGGCGGTCCTGATCTTTGGTGTCGTTGGTGCGGTTCAAAAAGGGGGCGGCGCGGCTGACGGTGCCATGCTCGGCCTGATCATCCTGGCGTATGTCGGGATGATCGTGGTCTCGGTGGTCATCCAGTCACTTTTCATCTTTGCCTATCCCCTCATCGTGGATCACGGTCTCTCGGGGTTTGAGGCCTGCAAGCTGAGTGCCAGGGCTGCGTGGGCCAATATCTGGAATGTGATCCGGATGATGATCCTGCTGGGGATTATTGGCTGCGTGTCAGCAATCCTCTGCTTCCTCCCGCTACTGTTTGCGATCCCCATCATGCAAGGCACACAAGCGCTGTTGTACCGTTCGGTGTTTCCACTCGAGGGCGAACCAGTTGGCCAGCCGGCCGATCCCTATGGGGATCCGCGGCAGGACCCGTATGCCGATTCGGGGGGAGGTGCCGGATACCAGCTTGATGACGTGTGGCAGTGAGGTCATCGTCACGTGGAGCCGTCTGCCAAGATCATGGGAGACGGCTGGCTGAGCGGTTTCGCTGCGAGAACGGGTCGGGCGAGGCACCTAGCGGAACGCGATCCTGCAGCGGGGAAGCAGCCTGTTGAGAGCCTTCACACCGTCGTAGGTGACCTCTGTCTTCGACACGTCCGGGCCCTGCAGTTTCTTGAGCGGGGCCAGCTGCTCCAGTCCCTCGTCCCCGAGTGCCTCGCCGACGTAGATCGTTGTCACGCCGGGCAGCCGTCGCAGCAGTGCGACATCGGCGTCAGTGGCCTTCGAACCTGAGAAATCGACCTCGTTCACCGCACCGTTTTCGTCGTATCCCAGCCCGACTCCGAGAGTCTTGAGCTTTTGCACGGCCGCGCTGTCATCACCACCGCATCCGGTAAACAGAGTGACAGCGCCCAGTAACAACAGACTGGCCAGGTAGTGGGGGTGGGCCACTGGAAGTGTGCGAGGCATGGCAAGTGCTCTGGAGGTTTGGCGTGGAAAGGCCCGAGGGGCCAACAAACCGAATGCCTCACAGGCTAGGCCAGTGATAGAATGTTGGCAACGGGCATCGACGGAATGGGCATGTGGAAACCTGAAATGAGGCGTTCGGCCCAGGTATGAACAAGGCATTCGTCAAGGAACCAGAATTCGACGGCCGGGCATTTTGCCCGCAGTGCGGTCAATTGGGCGTGGCCGTTCGTGGGGTGACACTCGACGCGTTCATCCGTCCGGAGTCTCGAGACGAGATCGGTGTGGATGCATGGTTCTGCGGGTACGATCGCTGTGCCGTCGCGTATTTCGATCTGTTTGAAACCACCGTGACGGCGGACAAGCTGGTGCGAACCGTGTACCCCAAGGACTCCCGGGCGCCGCTCTGTGGGTGCTTTGGACTCCAGGTCTCAGACATCGAGGCCGACGTGACCGATGGTCATCCCACTCGTTTGCGTGTGTTGGCGGCACAGTCCAAGAGCCCCGAGGCGGACTGCCAGGTCAAGTCTCCGGATGGCCGCTGCTGCATGCAGGAAGCCCAGAGAATCTACTTCCGACTCAAGGGCGAATGACGCCGACGCCCATCGGAGTGCAGCTTACCCGAGCAGTTCGTAGATCGGCTCGCCGTGGTAGATGTGGTGGGGGCGTTCGAGCTCGTCTTTCCACGCGGCCGTGTGAGGAATGCCCAGTGCGTGGTACATCGTCGCCGCCATGTTCTCTGGTCGTTGCGGTGACGACGCCGGATATCCGGCGATGCCGTCCGAGCTGCCGACGACCGTGCCGCCCTGAATTCCGCCTCCAGCGAAGAAGACGGTCTGGACCGCCCCCCAGTGGTCGCGGCCCGGCTTGTAAAAGACCTTGTCGAGCGTGGACAGCTTGGGAGTCCGACCGAATTCACCCGCCATCACGATCATCGTGCTCTCGAGCAGCCCACTCGTCTCCAGGTCATCCATGAGGGCGCACAGCGCCCGATCGGTCGGTGGAAACAGCTTGTTCTTGAGTCGATAGAAGGACTCACCGTGAGTGTCCCAGGTCTCGTTGTTGCCCAGGTTGACCTGGATCAGAGGAACCCCCGCTTCAGTCAGGCGGTAGGCCATCAGCAGTGACCAGCCGAAGCTGTTGGCACCGTATCGCTGCTGGGTCCTCTCGTCGGCCCGGGTCACATCAAAGGCGTTCCGAACCCGGGGATTGGTCAGCAGCGAGATCGCCGATTCTCGCTCACGACCGTACGAGGTGGCCTCGGCCGAATCGGCCAGCTTGCGTCGCTGGTCATCGAGACGATCGAGCAGGGCGGTCCGGGCGTCCAGGCGGCCCCGGGTGAGTCCCGCCGGCAAGGTCAGGCTGGGGGCTTGGAATGTGCGAGCGTCAGGGTTCTTTGGGGGATTCCTGGTGGAGTCGGCGATCGAAAACCCGGGGTACGCACCACGCCAGAGCGGATTGCCGTATGGCGAGGCCTCGATGAAGTATGGGTCATGCTGAGCCCCCATCTTGCCGCCATAGAGACCGGGGATCGTGCCGCCCTGCCAGTGGATCAGTCGCTCGGGAAGAACCACCGCGGGAGGCAGGTTGTTTTGTGGCTTGGGAACCGCGTAGCCACCAACGGACATGATTGAGGGAAAATCCGTTGGACGGGGAACCCGGTCGCCTCGAAACCCCGGCGTGGCGCCGGATTGACCTGTCAGCATGAAATAATGGCCGAGCGTGTGACCATTGGTCCGGTGTGTGAGCGATCTCACGAGGCCCCAGTGCCGACTGCGTTGTGCCAGGCCGGGAAGGTGCTCGCAGATCTGGACGCCGGGTGAAGCGGTCTGGATCGGTTGAAACTCACCGCGGATCCCGTCCGGGGCATGGGGCTTGAGATCAAAGCTGTCCTGTTGCGCGAGGCCACCGGAGAGAAAGATGTACAGGACGGTCTTCGCCTTGCCGCCCCCCGCAGCCAGTTGCTGGCTGTCAGCGGCCCGGAGCGACTCGAGGTGATTGGTGCCTAGTCCCATCAATCCCAAAGCACCGGCCTGGACGGCCGTCCGACGCGAAATCGGGACGTGCTGCAAAGACGACGTGCCGGGATGGGACATCTGTGGCCTCAAGAACAAGTCTGCATGATCGGCATGCCGAGGAAAATCCACCGCATGGTCCACATGACCACCGGCAGTGTACCAGTTTCCTCGCCTCAAGGAATCGTCGATTCCTCCTTCGCTTCTCATCGGCGTGACTCTCGTAACAACTTCGCCACTTCCCGGGCCAAAAGAGCGTGTCCGGCGGGAGTCGGATGGCAGTCATCGTGGACCAGGTCGCTGTTGAAGTAACGCTCTCGTTTGTGCTGGGCCTCGTCGAACAGTTGCCTGGCATCCACAAGCGTCACACCTGTGGACCTGGCGACCTCACGCATGACACGATTGACGCTCAGGCGGCAGCCGAGGTGGCCGATCATCTGCTCGCGGCAGCGTGCAAAGGCATGCTCCGCATCGACGCTCCGGCCCAGCCTCGCCAGGCACTCACCACGCACGTGGTGAGCCACCGGCGCCAGCACGCCAGTCGGCAGGTGCTGATCGAGGACCGACAGCGCGGCAGCGGATTGGTTGGCGTCCAAGTGGGCCACGGCACGCCTGGTCGCGGTCTCGACCTGGTGACTCAGGCTGGGATCGCTGCACCAGGGCTGACGCTGGTTCCACGCGGGCGAAAGACGGTAGTTGAATGGCATGGTGACCAGGATGACTCGTGACGACTTGAACGTGGATATGATCGTCTCGAGGTTGCGCCGGAATCTCTCCAGTCGTGCTTGCTTGTCACTTTCCCAAAGCGCGACGTCAAATTGCGTGGAAGGCAGAGGATGAGCCAGGGCGTATTCGAAGCCGGTCAACTCCACGTGCAATCGCCAGGTGGCTTCGAGCCGTGCGAGATGAGCTTGACGAGCGGCTGACTGCAAGCGTTCACGTTGCCATCGCCACGCGAGGAATTGCAGACCGGCCAGGCTGCGACTGTTGGCGGTCAGGATCAGCATGCGCTGAGCCCATTCGCTGGCCTGGCCGGATCGAGATTTCCCAGCCCGAGAGGCTGCGGTTTGGCCTTGTCGGTCACCACGATCCTCGGAAGCCGACTGCGGCCGACAGGACTCGGCCCGCCAGTGGACCCACTCGTTGTTGCCGCAAAACAGGATGATCGTGTCGGGTTGAAAGTCCTTGGCAATCTTCCGGGCGACTGGCACGAGGTCTGAGGAGTCCCAACCCGGATAGGCGACATTGTGAACCTCTGTCGGCCGCGTCTCGACGTGGCTCAATTCGCTCCTCAGCCGAGCGGCCAGTGAGTCAGCTTCGGGGTACGGGTAACCAAATGCGGCTGAACCGCCCAGGACAAACAGGCGGCGGGAGCTGTCCTGGCTCGTGGCGGCAGGTGCGGCTAACGGGATCTGCTTCGAATCGTGGACAGCGCCGGAGATCTCCTGTCCGCCGATGACGACTTCTGAAGCGGCAGGCCATTTGCCAGTGACGGGAGCAGGCTGCAGCGGGCGTACGAAGAGTCTCGGGTCGGAGTTGCTGAGGTCCGACGGTCGGGTGAAGGGCGAGCCGGTTTCGTCACCGGGCCGGACGATCGACGCATCGGCTTCCTGTTGCCGATACCCCAGCAGCAGCCGCTGTCGGTATTCGAACACCGAGTCTGCCAGCCAGGCCGTGGCCTCGATCGTCCCCAGAACGAGTAGCACGAAGATCCACCGAGGACGTCGCCGGGAAGGCGGGCCGATAGCGGAGCAGGCTGGCGGGTGAGACGGAGTTGAAGAGATGATATTTCATCCTCGATTGGGAATTCGTCCACCCGACGGCCGAACCGTCACGGTGTATCCGCCTGAGGCGATTGGGTCATTCGAGACTATCTCGTGCGAGGCCGACTTGCGATCCGGATCCGGTGGTGCTGTTGTGTAGAATGTCGCCAGTGCATTCCGCACTGGCGCCTGCCCGAAGTCAGCTTGCCATGCCCAGGACTTTTCGAGTGCTGATTGCGGCCACCATGGGGGTCATCCTGTGGGGGCCAGCCTGCGCCCACGGGCAGGACAGTGACGCCGGGGCGACGGACCGGTTTCGTTTTTTTGAACAGCGAATCCGGCCCCTGCTGATCAAACGGTGTTTCCGGTGCCACAGCCACAAGCAGGGCAAGGCAGATGGTGGCCTGGTGCTTGACACCCGTCGCGGGTGGGCGGATGGCGGCGGAAAGGGGCCGGCGGTCATTCCTGGTCAGCCGCAAAAGAGCCTGCTGCTGCGGGCAGTCCGGCACCAGGTGCCGGGACTGAAAATGCCGCCGGGAAAGAAGCTCCCCGAGCAGGAGATACGAGACCTGGCCGAGTGGATTCGCCGGGGCGCGGCGGATCCTCGGGTTGACGACCCGCAGGCGGCGGTGGGGGCGGGCGGTGACGAAGATCACTGGGCTTTTCGACCGCTTGCCCGACCGAAGCTTCCGACAAAGGGGGACAGGCAACCTGGCGGTCTCGCATCGCCCGTGGATGTCTTTGTCTCGACTCGATTGGCCGAAGCCGGAATGTCTCTGTCGGACACGGCAGGCCGCGAGGTGCTGTTGCGGCGCGTCACGTTCGACCTGACGGGGTTGCCTCCGACTGAGCACGAGATGTCGGCATTCCTGAAGGACCGATCCCCCGGAGCCTGGGAACGGGTCGTCGATCGGCTGCTGGCCTCTCCCCACTACGGCGAACACTGGGGACGACACTGGCTCGACCTGGCTCGCTACGCCGACTCGAACGGTGCGGACATCAACTACGCCCACGCGCACGCCTGGCGGTATCGGGACTACGTGGTGGACAGCTTCAACGCGGATCGGCCTTACGACGAGTTTCTGCGCGAGCAGTTGGCCGGAGACCTGCTTGGTCCTGGTACGTCGGCCGAAGAACGCAATCGACGATTGACAGCCACCGGCTTCTTGATGATGGGACCCAAGATGTTGGCAGAAGTCGATACCACCAAGCTGCTGCTGGATGTCGTCGACGAACAACTCGACGTGACGATGCGAACGGTCATCGGGCTGACCGTCGGGTGCGCAAGATGTCATGACCACAAGTTCGACCCGATCTCCACGCGTGACTACTACGCCCTGGCCGGCATCTTCCGCAGCACGCGGAGTATCGACGTGCTGAGAGATGTCAACACGCAGGTCTCGGAGTGGATGGAACGAGATCTCGAGGTGCCAGGCTTCGAAGAGAAACTGGCCAGTCATTCCGCTCGGATTCAACAGGTGGAGTCGGCATTGGCCACTCTGGGTGCGACACCGCGACCTCCCAAGCCAGGCGCCGGCCAGGCCGTGCGGAGCGTTCACAATCGACAGTTGCCTGCGATCCTGTCGACGACCTGGACCGCCTGGGTACGGCCAGGGTCTCGACGCCCGCACCTCGACGCCGTCGTCTCGGCCGCGTTTTCCAGGTCGATCCAGGGCCACAGCCTGGGATTCCACACGGGACCGACGGCGTTGCATCCCCGGGTCGTTTGGAATCACGGACCGGGGAGTCACCGGATCATCATGTCCGAGCACCCGCTCGGCGCCGACCAGTGGCATCACCTCGCGGTCAGCTACGACGGGACATCGCGAGACCTGGTGCTGTACGTCGATGGACAGGCGGCGGCGAAGGCCGACAACGTCGAGAGCACGCCGTTCACGGTGGTGGGGGTCGGCCGGCGCGAGTCGTCCAGTGACTTTGGTTTTGGTGGAGACGTCGACCAAGTGGCGATCTACTCCCGAGCGCTGGGTCCGGCGGAGATTGCTGCCGACATGACGGGCAATCACCCGCGGCCACACCTGGTGCTGCTCTGGGAGTTTGAAGATGTCGTCTCGGGCCGGATTCCCGATTCCTCGGGTCACGGACACGAGGGGCGGATCGTCGGATTCGGCCTGCTGAATGATGCGCAGCGGCCAGCGGGGCGTCGTGGACGAGGGCTTTCATTTGCCCGGGCTCCGAAGGTTGCGCTGACCGAGGCGCGGCGAGCCGACATCAAGCGGCTGCGAGCGGAGTGGAAAGAGCTCGAGGATCAGCGGCCTGCCGCTCCTCGAGTGATGGCCGTGCGATCCGACCAGCCGGTCGACTTGCCCGTTCTCCAACGCGGTTCACACCTCGCTCCCGGTCGGGTGAAGATCCGACGAAATGTGCCGGCCGTTCTCAGGCGACGTCTGCCGATGCCACGCATCTTTCGCAAGGAGAATGGTCGAGCGAAGCTGGCTCGTTGGCTGACCGATCACAGGCATCCGCTGACCGCACGCGTGATCGTCAACAGGATCTGGCAGTGGCATTTTGGGCAGGGGCTGGTTCGCACTCCCTCCAACTTTGGGATCCGTGGTGATCGGCCGTCGCATCCCGGCCTTCTGGATTGGCTCGCCACCGAATTGATGTCCCATGACTGGTCCATCAAGCACCTGCATCGGGTGATCCTGATGTCACGGACCTACCGTCAGCAGCACGATGACACTGCCGCCGGGCTCGACCGCGACCCCGACAACCGCCTGCTGTGGCGGCACGAGGTGAGGAGACTGCCGGCGGAGGCCATCCGCGATTCTCTGCTTTTTGTCGCCGATGTGCTGGACCGGCAGATGCGTGGCACGGTCGTGGAGCAGCCCAACATGAAGAGAACCTCTCTGCAGCCGGGTTCCCGAGAATACGAGACCGTTCGCCGGGGCCTCTACCTGCCCGTGATTCGCGTGCGGGGCTACGAGATGTTCACGGTGTTCGATTTTCAGACGTCGGGTGAACACCTTGCGAAGCGGCCGACCACAACCGTGCCGCAGCAGGCCCTGTTCATGCTGAACAACCCGCTGGTGTCCCGGGTGGCCAGACGCTTGGCCAACAGGGTCCTGGAGTCGAGATCGCAGGATGACCACGTTGCCGACGACGCTCGTGACCGGGAGCGGATCGATCGGCTGTACCGAGTGGTGTATGGCCGCCGCCCCAGCGGCAGTGAATTGGAGGCCGCGGTGGGGCGGCTCGAGTCTCTACGAGTCATCCGGTCACGGGACACCGAAGGCAAGACGAGCCAGCCAGCGTCGCGAGAAGCGGCGTGGTCAGACTTTTGCCACCTGCTGATCGCTGCCAACGAATTCGTTTTTGTGAAGTGACCAGGATCAATGACACGACGGTGCCGGACATTTCCGCACCAGGTGACTCAGGATTGCAATGAACGTTGCCATGACGGACTCGGTACCAACGAAGCTGGAACACGCCGCTGTAAAGCCGGATCCGCTGCGACGGACATTGCTCCAGACGGCCGCAATGGGATTTGGTGGCCTGGCACTGGCCGATCTGGTGGCCCGGGAATCGGCGGCGGATGGCTCGGCGAGACGATCACCGCTATTCCTGGCTCGCGTGAATCGGGTGATCTTCCTCTTCCTTTACGGCGGTCCGTCGCACGTCGATACCTTCGACTACAAACCGAGGCTCAGACAAGACGATGGCAAACCGTTGCCATTCGCCAAGCCTCGTGTCCAGTTTCGAGGCACTCGCAAGCTGATGGCGAGCCCATGGACATTTCGACAGTATGGCGATTCGGGCACCTGGGTCAGTGACCTGTTTCCTCACGTGGGACGGTGTGCGGATCACCTGACATTCGTACACGGTCTTCACGGATCCAATCCGGCCCACGGAGGTGCCTTGCTCAAGATGCACACCGGATCCGACACGTTCGTGCGGCCCAGCCTCGGGTCGTGGATCAGCTATGGGCTGGGAACCGAAAACTCGGATCTGCCGTCGTTTGTGACGATCGACCCGACGCTGAACCACGGTGGCGTGCAGAACTTCGGCTCAGCTTTTCTCCCGGCGATTCACCAGGGGGTACGGATCAGCAGCACGAGCCGCCAGGGCATTGCCGATCTCGGGGCCGGTGGTGCCGACGGGCCGATCCAGTCGTTGAAGCTGAAGCTGCTGCAACAGATCAATCGTGAGCAATTCTCAAGGACCCCGGCCGACCTCGACTTGCAGGCGAGGATCCGATCGTTCGAACTGGCCTACCGGATGCAGCGAACCGCTCCCGAGCTGTTCGACCTGTCGCGGGAGTCGCGGGCGACGCATCGTGCCTACGGCCTGGACGACAAGTCGACGGCCGATTTTGGCCGGCAGTGCCTGCTGGCTCGCAGACTGTCTGAGCGGGGCGTGCGTTTCGTGCAGTGCACGCATCGGAACGGCAATGCGATCACGTGGGATGCTCACAGCAACCTGGTGAAAAACCACACGCGGCTGGCTCGTGAGGTCGATCGTCCCATCGCGACGCTGCTGCGTGACCTGAACCAACGAGGCTTGCTGGATGACACGCTCGTCATCTGCGGTGGCGAATTCGGCCGGACGCCGACTCGCGAGGGGAATGACGGTCGGGACCACAATCCGCATGGATTCACTTGGTGGCTGGCCGGAGGTGGCGTGCGATCAGGCCATCACCACGGGGCGACCGATGATTACGGGTTTTATGCCGCCACGGACCGCGTTCATGTCCATGACCTCCACGCCACGATCCTGCATCTGCTGGGAATCGACCACGAGCTGCTGACTTACCGACATGCCGGGCGAGACTTTCGGCTGACGGACGTCGAGGGTGTGGTCGTGGAGGAGATCCTCTCGTCATGACATGGCATGATACGCGATGAATGGCGGCGTACGATCAGGCGACGGAGAAACATCATGGCGGGGATGGTCGGTGTGACACGTTGGCTGTGGGCCATCGCGTGTGCGTTCATGAGCCTGTGGCCTGCGGCCACGTCGTGTGCGGCCGAGCGATTGGTGCTCAAGACGTCCGACGTGGTGACCTTCGCCGGCGGCACCAACATGGTCCGCATGCAACAGGCCGGGTTTCTGGAGACGAGGTTGACCGCCGCGTTTGCCGATCGGCGGCCTCGGTTTCGTGACCTCGCCTGGGAGGCCGACACCGTGAAGCGGCTCGGCACGGTGATCGAACGCTGGCGTCCGGACGGATTCGGGGGGCGTGATGAACAATTCCGCCGCGTGGGCACGACCGTGGTGATTGCCCAGTTCGGTCAGACCGAGGCGTTGGCACGGGCATCCAGCCCGGAATCCAAGGCCGCGGTGGCCGAATTTGCTCGGGCGTACGACGAACTGGTCGCCGCCTGGCAAAAGCAGGCCCGGCTGGTTGTCCTGGTGACTCCGGCCCGGTTCGAAAAACCGCTCAACCCTCTCGTGCCAGACCTGTCTCGCCACAACGAGTACCTGGCCGAATTCGTGCGGGCCACTCATGAACTGGCCAGGCGGCGTGGAGCCCTGTTCGTCGACCTGTTCTCGGCCCGTCATCCCAGGTGGACCAATAACGGGATGCACATTCGACCAGCGGCGCAGCGAGACGTCGCCGAGTTGGTGGCTGACCGCCTCGGCGTCGCAAAACTGGCGGACCGTGACATGTCGCGTCTGCGGCCGGCGGTCCTGGAGAAGCACCGGCTGTGGTACGACTATTGGCGACCGGCCAACTGGAAGCTGCTCTATGGCGACGACTCGCGTCGGGTTTTCACGCGTGGCGGGGAGACGTCTGTCCCGTTTCGCTACGAGTGGAAGCAACTCTTGCCAAGGGTTGCCGAGGCGGAGACGCGGGTGCTTGCAGTCGCCGAGGGGAAGCAGGATCCCGGTTACAACCGGCCGAAGCCCGAGACTCTCCACAAGGCTCCCGAGGCGAATGTCAAAAACGAATTGGCGTCTTTTGAAATGCCCGCCGGATTTGCCGTCAACCTGTTCGCGTCGGAAGCCCAGGGCCTGACGTCTCCGATCGCCATGCGATGGGATCCAGCCGGTCGCATGTACGTGGCCGTGACAACAACCTACCCGCATGTGTTTCCCGGTGATCTGCCCAATGACAAGATCATTCGCCTGGAAGATACCGATGGTGATGGCGACGCCGATCGGTCGGTGGTGTTTGCCGAGGGCTTGAATATTCCCACCGGCATCGAGTGGGGCGATGGCGGCGTGTATGTCGGTCAGAACACCGAGATCCTGTTCCTGAAGGACACAGATGGTGACGGACGCGCCGACGTGCGACAGGTTCTCCTGGGCGGTTTCGGGAACGGCGATTCTCACCAGACCATCAACTCATTCGTCTGGAGCCCGGGTGGCGAACTGTACTTCGGGCAGGGCGACGGTTGCGAATCGCGGGTCGAAACTCCATGGGGACCGAGTCACCTGTTCCAGGCAGGCTTCTACCGGTTCAGACCGAGGCGCTTGCAACTCGACCCGCTGCTGGACGACTTGATGGGGCCAGGCAATCCGTGGGGCGTGGCGTTCGACGAGTGGGGACAGATTTTCAGCATCGATGGGGCTGGCGGCGTGACGTATCTCTCGCCCGGCCAGGTGCCCACAACGCACAAACTGAAACTGCGGCGCATCGGGAACCCGGGCGGATACTGTGGGATTGGCTTCCTGGATGGGCGCGGAGTGCCCGCCGCCTACCGGGGCAGTTTCGTGATTGGTGACTTCAAGCCGAATCGCGTCAAGCGGTTTGCGGTCAAGCCTGATGGGGCCGGGTACTCGCTCGACTGGCACCCACCGATCCTGCAGTCGCGACACCGCAACTTCAGGCCCGTCGACGTGAAGCAGGGGCCTGATGGAGCCATCTACGTCGTCGACTGGTACAACCCGATCACCTGCCACCAGGACGACGCGTACCGTGACCCGCGGCGGGACAAGGCCCATGGCCGCATCTGGCGGCTCGTCCACACCGAGGCGGCGAAGGAGGTGCCACGACCGAAGAACCTGTCCAAGGCGACTCTGCCGGCTGTTCTGCAGGGACTGCTTTCGCCAGAACATTGGACGCGGTACCAGGCGAAACGTGAATTGACGACTCGGGATCCCCAGGCGGCGTCCAGGGCGATCGACCGTTGGGTTGTGACTCTGGATCCCAAGGACCCTCGTCATGAGCATCATCTCCACGAAGCGCTGGGAGCCTATGCGACCCTGGAGGTCGTGCGACCCGGACTGCTCGACAGGTTGTTGGAAGCTCGAGATCATCGGGCACGAGCGTACGCAGCCCGCGTGACGGGCCGTTGGCACGACCGCCTCGATCATCCACTCCAGCGGCTGGCGGCGCGTGTCGTCGATCCTCACCCCCAGGTCCGCATGGAAGCGGTGATGGCCTGCGCGGCGATTCCGGATGCACGGTCGATCGAGATCGCGGCCCGGGTGGTCGATCTGCCGAAGGACGGGTGGATCGATTACGCCTTCAAACAGACTGTCCATCATCTCAGGCCACACTGGCAGCCCGAATTTCTGGCCGGACACCTCTCATTTCAGCGGCCGGTTCACCTGGCATCGGTTCTCAACGAGGTCGGAGGCCGTGACACCGTTGCCAGCCTGAAGAAACTGCTCGGCAACGAGACCCTGGATCGTTCGACGAGAGCAGCCGCGATCGCGGCGATACTCGCGGTGGCCGAACCGGCCGATGTGCGGACGTATGGACTCGAGCCCCGAACGTTCACCTTCGATGGGCGCTACGATGCCGCGCTGCATGGAGAATCGCTGAGCCAACTCGTGGCGGTGTCACGTTTTCGAAACGCGAGGCCGGATGGGGAGTGGAAACAGCGTCTGGGGGCATTGCTGAACAGCGACGAGATCAGCGTGAAAAAGCCGGCGGTCCAACTGGTCGGAGCCTGGAAGGTGGTTGGACTGGGTGATGCGGTGGCCACAATGGCTGGGGACCGTGATTTGCCGGTACCGGTGCGAGCCGCCTGCTTCGAGTCGATCGTCGCCATGGGGCTCAAGAACCGTCGCGACCTGTTGCAAAGGGCTGCGGCCGACGACGAGACAAAGGCCGTACGGGCTGCCGCCGTGACCGCTCTGGTGCGGCTCGACAAGCCACTGGCCGCGAAACTCGGGGCGGAGTTGCTGGTGAGTGCCAGGTTGTCCGACGCGGACACGCAGGTGGTCATGAGGCGGTTCGCCGGAGAGCAGGGCGGTGCGTCAAGCCTGGCAACGGCGCTGGCGACCCGGAAACTGGACCAGGCCGTCGCGCGTCGCCTGCTGAAAGCGATGTTTGCCACGGGGCGGTCAGAGCGTGCAATGCTCAAGGTGCTCAACCGGGCTCTGGGGGCCGCCGCCCAGCCGCCGGCATACAGCCCAGCGATCGTCAAGAGGCTGGTCGACCAATCGGCACAAAGAGGAAAGCAGCAACAGGGGCGGGTCCTGTTCGGGAGTCTGGGGTGCGTCTCCTGTCATCGTGTCGGAGGACGCGGGGGACGCGTGGGGCCCGACCTGACGGCGATCGGAACGACACTCTCGGCATCGAGAATCGCCGAGGAATTGCTGTGGCCCAATCGACAGGTCAAGGAGGGCTTCACCGTCCTGCAAGTCGTGACCGACGATGGCAAGGTCCACCAGGGCTATCCTCGAAAAACTCGAGCGAGCCAGCAGACCGGAGACCTGGTGCTTGAGGATCCAGCTACAGGACAGCGGACCACGATCAAGAAACAGACTATAGAGCTGCAAAAGCCTGCCGGGAGCCTGATGCCCGAGGGACTGACGGCGGTCCTCAGCCCACAGCAAATCAGCGACCTCCTCGCCTATCTCACCCAACTCGGGGAGATCAGGAGATCAGAGCAGAGCCTGGATCGGTGAGCCGTGGTTGAGCACCGGGATCGGCCGGTCCTGGTGGTCGTGGAAGACCGTGTCGGTGTCGATGCCCAGTCGGTGGTACATCGTGGCAAAGAGATCCTGGGCGTGAGCGGCGTGTTCGGCGGGGTAGGCCCCGATCGCATCGCTGGAACCCACGACCTGGCCACCCCGGAGGCCGCCTCCGGCGATCATCGCCGAAAAGACATCACCCCAGTGGTCGCGACCTGCGTTCTTGTTGATCTTGGGCGTCCGACCGAATTCGCCGATGACCATCACCATGGTGGTGTCGAGCAGTCCGCGTGTGGCGAGGTCGGCGAGCAGGGCGGCAACGGCACGGTCGATCCTCGGGAGATACTGGTCCAGGAGCTTGAAGTTGTCCTTGTGGGTATCCCAGTCCTGCTTCAACCCGCACTGGATCAGCGTGAAAGTGACGCCTGATTCCACGAGGCGTCGTGCGAGCAGGGCGCCCTGGCCCCACTCGTGAGCCCCATACTCTTCACGGGTCGAAGTGGATTCCTTGCCGAGATCAAACGCGTCGCGAACCTGGTCCTGCAAAAGCAGGTCCATGCCCTGGCGTGTGAAGTTGCGGATCTGGCCGAGGGCGGGAGCGATCGGCCCATCCTGCCGGAACCGGTCGATCACCGACAGCAGCTGCTGCCGCTGTTTGAGTCTCGGGGTGGAGAGACCGTCCTGCAATTCGAGAATGGGGACCTTGTACGGGGTTGTGGCCGACGCGGGCAGGTGGCCGCTCTCGAAGGGCTCGTGCTGGGATCCCAGATAGGCGGCGGCACCAAATGGCGAGCCAATGTAGGAATGATGGAAGCTCCAGGGGATCCCCACGTAGGCCGGCATGCCGGTCCGTCGTGTACCGCGGAGCCGTGAGACGATCGACCCGATCGACGGGGTCTCGATCACGGCCCGTCGTGTGCCGTCTCGAGTGCCCATCCGACCGGTCATCATCTGGTGTTCGGAGGGCGCGTGGCTGTTGTTGCCGTGGAACAGGGATCGCACCACGCTGAAGTGGTGGGCTTGGCGGGCCAAGAGCGGCAGCCGGTCGCAGACCCGAAACCCGGGAACGGTCGTCTCGGTCGCTCCAAACTCACCTCGAACCGTGGCAGGTGCTTCGGGCTTGGGATCGAAAGTCTCGTGGTGCGATGGGCCGCCATCGAGAAAGAACATGATGCAGGACGTACCCGGCCGATGTGTTGACTGGCCGGCAGTACTGGTGTCACTCACTCCACCGACGGACGGCACGGCCGCGCCGGCCAGCCCCAGGACGCCGCAATGGATGGCCGTGCGGCGAGATGTCAGAGACAACGGGGAAGCGAGGTTCTGCATTCGCGTAGCCTACTCCGGCCACAGTCCCAGTGACAATCCGAAAGGCCACATCATGGGTTCGGATTCAAGTCAATTGAGAAGACCGCTAGAATGGGCCGATGAGATCAATGTGTGTTGAAGTGTCTGTGTGACCGGGGAACTCATGTTCGGTGTCTTGCGAAGTGGCTTGGGATGGGGCTTGGCGTGCCTGTGCGTGGTTTGGGTTACGTCCGCAGAAGCGGGAGCTGCCGAGGAGGCCGCGAAGCCGGCGAACCTGACGTTTGAAAAGGACATCCGGCCGATCTTTCGCAACCACTGCTATGACTGCCACGGATCGACCAAGGACAAGAAGGGGAAACTCGATCTGCGGCTGGCCCGTTTCATGGTGGCCGGAGGCGAATCGGGGCCCGCGATTGTCTCGGGGAATGCAGACAAGAGCTTTCTGGTACAGCGTCTCCGTGACGGCTCGATGCCTCCCGGTGACGCCCGGGTGTCGCCCGACGAGATCGCCCTGATCGCGCGCTGGATTTCCGAGGGAGCCAAGACGGCTCGTCCGGAGCCCGAGAAGATCGCCGATGGGCTGGGGATCACTCCCGAGGAGCGGGCGTGGTGGGCCTTTCAGCCGGTGACGCGGCCCAAGCTGCCGATTCCGGTCGGCCAGAACCGCGTCAGGACCGCGATCGACTCATTCATCCTGGCCAGACTCAGGGACAAGAAACTCGGTTTCGCCCCCGAGGCCGATCGACTGACTCTTGTCCGTCGGGTTTACCTGGATCTTCTGGGGCTCCCGCCGACCTTCGAGCAGGCCCAGGCGTTCATCGCGGACAAGCGTCCAGACGCCTACGAGCAGTTGATCGAGTCATGCCTGGAATCGCCGCACTACGGCGAGCGGTGGGGGCGGCATTGGCTGGACGTGGCCGGGTACGCTGATTCGGAAGGCTACAACAACGACGATCGGGTCCGCCCCTACGCGTATCGCTTTCGCGATTATGTCATCAAGGCCTTCAACGACGACATGCCCCTGGACCGGTTCATCCAGGAGCAGTTGGCCGGCGACGAGATGGTCGTGGGCGAGTTGAACAATCTCGGGCCTCACCAGGTGCAGAAGCTCGTCGCAACCGGCTTCCTGAGAATGGCGGCGGATGGGACCGATGGGGGAGTCCCGGACGCAGCGATCGCCAAGAACCAGGTCGTGGCCGATACGATCAAGATCGTCAGCTCGGCCATCCTGGGATTGTCGGTCGGCTGTGCACAATGCCATGACCATCGCTATGACCCCATCTCGCAGGTCGATTACTACCGGATCCGAGCGGTCTTCGAGCCGAGCCTGGACTGGAAGGCCTGGAAGAACCCCACGCAGCGACGCATCTCGCTCTACACCGACGCTCTGAGAGCTCAGCGTGCGGAGATCCAAAAAGAGATCGATGTGATCAACAAGGAGAAGAATGCCAAGCAACAAAAGTACATCCAGGAAGCGCTCGACAAGGAGTACGCCCGCTACGACGAGCCCTTGAAGAGCCAGTTGCGGAAGGCGAAGGAGACCGCGGGGAACAAGCAGACGCCCGAGCAGAAGGCGTTGCTCAAGAAGTACCCCAATCTCAACGTCAACGGCGGCAACCTGTACCAGTACAACCAGTCTCGTGCGAACGAGATCAAGGCGTACGGCCCCAAGATCGCCAAGATCCAGAAGAAGATTCCGACCGAGGAATTTGTCCGAGGGCTGACCGATGCGAGGGCCAATGATGGCAAGCTCCCGGTTACCAAGCGATTTCACCGCGGTGACCACCGTCAGCCCCAGGAGTCTGTTGCTCCTGGAGGCCTGACCGTGACGGCTCCGGACGGGGCAAGGCTCGAGATCGCAGCCGACGATCCCCAGTTGACCTCCAGCGGCCGCCGCCTGGCGTTTGCACGCTGGCTGACCAATGGCCGTCATCCGCTGGTGGCCCGGGTCCTGGTCAACCGGGTCTGGCTGCACCACTTTGGTCGTGGCATCGTGACGACACCCGACGAGTTCGGAAAGCTGGGCACCAAGCCGACTCACCCCTTGCTGCTCGACTGGATGGCGTCGTACCTCGTCGAGAGCGGTTGGAGCATGAAGGACCTGCACCGTGTGATGATGACCTCGACAGCCTATCGCCAGTCCTCGTTGAGGAATGAGCTCGGTGATCGGCTCGATGGAGCCAATTCGCTGTATTGGCACAAGACGGTGCAGCGTCTCGATGCCGAGATCGTCCGAGACAGGATCCTCGTCGCCAGCGGCGCGATCGACAAGAAGATGTTTGGCCCACCGGTCGGCCTGAAGGCCGACGACGCCGGGCAGATTTCTGTCAGCGGTCCCGCCCGTCGTAGCGTCTACGTGCAAAATCGCCGTACGCAGCCGGTCGCCTTGCTACAGGTTTTTGACCAGCCGGTGATGACCGTCAATTGCAGCAAGCGCGAAAAATCGACGGTTGCGCTTCAATCTCTGCTGATGATGAACAGCGGGACCGTGTTGAAATATGCCGCGGCGATGTCTGACCGGGTCAACAACGAGACGAAGCCGGGGGCCGACGCCAAGCTGGCGGCGAGACTCGAGATTCCCTTCGACCTCAAGAAATACTCGGAAAGCCGGATGGTTTGGCAGGTCGGGTACGGTCACATCGTGGAGCCCAAGGCTGAGGCCAAGGCCCAGGATGGAAAGGCGATTCCGCAGGTCAAGTTCACACGATTCACGGTCCAGGAGGGAGGACGTTGGCAGAGTGCCAAGGGGCTTGGCAAGGGGCCGGCCGGGTTGTCCTTCATCACCGCGACCGGTGGTCATCCCGAGGGCAAAACGACTCGCCCGATCCGTCGCTGGACGGCTCCGTCGGATGGCCACGTGCTGATCCAGGGATCGCTGGGACGTCCGTCGAAGAACGGAGACGGCGTGGGCGTGACGGTCTACAGCAGCCGCCTGGGCTCACAGGGGCGATTCACCGCCGATGCCGGGCAAGGCATCGAGTACAAGGCCGACTTTGAAGTCAAGAAGGGCGACATCATCGACACGATTGTCGACGAGCGGGGCGGCAACACGTCCGACTCGTTCAGCAACGAGTTCACCCTGGCGTTGACCGACAAGACGGCCGGGACGGCGACGACATTCAAATCCCAGGACGCCATCAAGCCTCCGCCCAAGCCGGTCACGTACGTCGTGAAGGCTCCGCTGACAGAACAGGCGGTGCATGCCTGGCGTTTGGCCTATGTGCGAGACCCGAGCCGCGAAGAGATCGAGCTGGCTGTCGCCTACCTCAAGGGACAGCTGGCCCTGCTGACCTCACAGGACCATGCCAACCCGCCCCGGCAGGCGATGACCAATTTCTGCCAGGTCCTGATCAGTTCCAATGAATTCCTCTACTCGGACTGAAAGACTCAGACCCGATGACCGAAGACACGACCGGAATCTCACCCATCGCTTCCCCTCATTCCGACCTCCCCGCGACATCGCGACGAGAGTTTCTCTCGCGCCATGTTCTCGGGATTGGTTCGGTGGCCCTGGCCACGTTGCTCAAGCAGGAAAACCTGCTGGCCACCCCGGCCAATGTGCCTCGCGGACAGACGAGGTATGACCTGCTGCCCAAGGAGACGCACTTCGCACCGAAGGCGAAGGCGATGATCTCGCTGTTCATGCACGGCGGACCGGCCCATATGGAGCTGACCGACCCGAAGCCGGAACTGACCCGGCTGCATGGCAAGACCTATGACGGCGATGTCGCTTACAGCTTCATCAAGCGGGCGAGCAAAAAGCTGCTGGGCGCGAGATGGAAGTTTCAGCCTCGAGGCGAATGCGGGACTGAGCTCTCTGAACTGCTGCCCCACATCTCGGGCGTGGTTGACGACCTGTGCGTGATTCGTTCGATGCACACCGGCTACAACGGCCACGAAGTGTCGATCCGATACATGCACTCGGGAATCCCGTCCGTCACGGGGCGACCCACACTGGGGTCATGGTTGTTGTACGGGCTGGGTTCTGAGACCGAGAACCTGCCGGCGTACATGGTGATGACCGATCCCGGCGGGCATCCCGTCGATGGCATTCACAACTGGTCCAATGGCTGGATGCCCACGCTGTTTCAGGGGACGGTGCTCAGGCCCAAGAATCCTCGTATTCTCAACCTCGATGCTCCTCCGGCGATTCGTGGCAAAGTGCAGGAGCACAACCTGTCGTTCCTGGCACAGCTCAACAAGCGTCACGCCAAGCGGCATCCGGGTGAGAATGACCTGGATGCGAGGATCGCCACCTACGAGCTGGCGGCCCGCATGCAGACTTCGGCCAAGGACGCGCTGGACATCACCCAGGAGACGAAGGCCACCCACGACATGTATGGCCTCGACAACCCGACCACCCGCGAGTACGGCACGCGATGCCTGATCGCCCGCCGACTGGTCGAGCGCGGGGTGCGGTTCGTGCAGTTGTTCCTCAACGGGCAGCCGTGGGACAACCACAACAACATCAAGTCGACTTTGCCATCCGCCTGCCGTCGCACCGACAAGCCGGCCGCGGCGCTGGTCACGGACCTGAAACAGCGAGGTCTCCTCGAATCGACGATCGTGCACTGGGGTGGCGAGATCGGCCGCCTGCCAGTGACCGAGGGAGACCCGGTGGGCGGTGGTCGAGACCACAACGGCCAGGGCTTCACCAACTGGTTCGCCGGCGGCGGATTCAAGGCGGGGATCACGTACGGCGAGACCGACGAGGTGGGGCACAGGGCGGTCGTCGACAAGGTGACGCCCAACGACCTGCAGGCCACACTGCTTCACCAGTTCGGGCTCGATTATCAGAAGCTGTTTTTCTTCCACAATGGACAGCAGCAGCAACTCACCAATGGACGTCCGGCTCGAGTGGTCCAGGACGTCATCGCCTGATTTCACAGGATCTCGCTCGTGACAGTTTTTGAAGCCAGGAGTTGGACGCCGGGATGGCTGGTGGCGGTTGTTGTCACCGCGACGGTCGGCCACGCGGCAGACGACAGCCTGTACACCACCAAGATCAAGGCGGTGTTCAAG
>MDTE01157735.1_pt1 | contig 57350 bp, 49 predicted proteins | sample 811231 | NCBI WGS metagenome assembly MDTE01 (sample SAMN05326651, study PRJNA326480) | marine metagenome | isolation source: seawater | place: Indian Ocean: Red Sea | collected 2010
CGTCGCCGCGTCGGGCTCAGCAGTTTCCCCGCGACACCTCTTTCAAGATCGCGTTGTCCAGTGCCTGATCGGCCACCAGACGCTTCAGACGGGCTTTCTCCAGCTCCTTGAGCCGGCGCAGCTGCTCGATCTCCAAACCGCCGTATTCCTTCCGCCCGCGATAGTAGGCCTATTCACTGACCCCCAGTTCACCCAGGACTTCTGCGACCGTCTTTCCCTCGGAGATGCGTATCTTGGCCTGACGGAGATGACCGAGGATCTGTTCTGCCGTGTAACGCTTTCTGGCCATAAGGCCCCTTTTCTGTCCCATACCCTAACTCCGGGAATGGCAACGATCCAGGGGGGGCAGGGCACCCCGGTTGATCACAGGCGAGGCCGCCGCGCCGAACTTGGGATAGGGTATATGGAAGTCCTCAGTATAGGTTTTGCGCCAGACGACGTTCCCGGTCTCGAGATCGAACCGACGCAGGACCTCGTCGTTCTTCTGCCTAGAGAAAGCTTAGACGGCGCCGTACGCAACCACCGGCGACGCGTAGCCCCCCGACCTCCTTCCTCCAGATCTGGTTCAACGTCGCAGGAAGCGCCTCCGGAACCGGAAAGCCACGCACCACGGCATCGGTGCGGGGTCCGCGCCAGGACGGCCAATCCGCCTGAACGTCCTCCCACAGCACCGTGATCGTCAGGAGTATCAAGCCCCCCAACAAAAAGCACGAAGCCTCAGGGACAACCCATCGACTTCGTGCTGGTCATTCAGCGCATTTTAGCGGTCGCTCAGAAATCTTCAGTCGGCAACTCGCACATCTCACTCATTGGCTCGAAGATCGGTGTCACATCTTTAGTATACACATCCCCACTCAGGATATCCACGACGCCCTGAGTGCAATCGGGGTTCGCCATCAGGAACTTCCTGAAACTGAACTCCTTGTCGTAGAACGCATAGACAAGCTTGCGGATCGACTCCATCCCGCCCAGAAACTCCTCCTGGAACCCGCCCAGCTGCTCACTGCTCGTGTCACCCTTCGCGAGTCCGTCCAGAATCGAATCTGCAGCCATCTCCCCTGACTTGAGCGCGAGGAACACGCCGGAAGAGTAAACGGGATCAAGGAACCCGTAGGCATCCCCGACGAGTACCCAGCCGTCGCCGGCGATCTGTTTGGCACGATACGAGAAGTCCTTCGTCACCTGCATCGGCATCACCTGACGGGCGTCTCTTATACGCTCCTGCACCGATTCACACTTTTCCAGTTCACGATCGAAGATCTCCTGCGCATCGAGGCTCCGGTCCGCGAACAGGTAGTCGATGTCCCCGACCGCGCCCACACTCACCCGGTCCTCGGGAAGCGGGATATACCAGAACCAAACGTTCTTGTCGTTGGCCTGGAGAATCAGGGTCGCACCCTCGTCGATCCCGTCGTCACGGAAGGCATTTTCGAAGTGAGTGAATACGGACGCCTTTTTGAGTTTGGGCTCGACGTTCGCAATCTTCAGGTTCCGAGCGATCAGGGCACTCTGGCCACTCGCATCTACGACCACTTGCGATCGGACGACCTGCTCTTCGTCATCCGGCATCTTCACCCGAACGCCGGCGGCTCGATCCCCGTCGAACAAGACCTCAATTACCTTGGCCCCACGCACCACCTTCGCACCTTTCTCGGTGGCATTGTCCTGAAGCATCGTGTCGAACTCGCTCCGGAGAACCTGCCACGTCACCGCGCTGTCGTGAGGATTGTTCTCGTTGAAGTAGAACGGAGCCGACCCACGGCCTGACGCGCCAAAGAACTGCACGCTGTATTTCCTGGGGAAAGCGGTCTTGGCCAGCTTGTCGAGTAGGCCAAGCCGCTCGAAGGTCCAGTAGGTCCCCGGCATCAACGACTCGCCTACCTTAAAGGTCGGCTCGGCGTTCCGCTCGAACAGGGTCACGCCGTGTCCACCTTCTGCGACGAGTGCCGCCGTGGTCGCCCCACCAGGTCCGCCGCCAATCACCACCACATCTGTATTCATCTCGTTCATTGCTCACCCCTGCCGTGTGTTCGAGTAGCAGCGCCCCGCGTCGCTACTCGAACACACGGCACTTATCAGTTCAACCTGATACCGGCTTCCCGCAGCAAGTGCGGGACAGGCCTCATACGGCCAGGACTCCGTCCGATCTACTCGAAGACAAGGTGGTCAATCGCCTTTTACACGGTGATCGTAAAACCGCTTTGCCTTCAGTTCGAATCGAGGAAGATCCTCGTGGGCTACGACAGTACTCTCGATTCGCAGACCCAACTTGTCGCGAATCGCCCGCTCCACTGCCCTGGCCACGGCGGGTCCATCCCCTTGCGTCACCTCGAGTCGAAGCTGGAGGTCGTCCATCGCCCCACGCCTGTATACGTCCGCCGCGAACTCGGCGACCTCGGGAAACTCACGGATCACGTTCTCGATCGCACTCGGGTAGACGTTCACACCCCGTACGATCAGCGCATCATCTATTCGACCTTGCACACCGCCTTCGAGCCGCTGATAGGTTCGGCCGCAAGCGCACAGCGCGCCGGACAAACGCACAAAATCACCGGTCCGATAGCGGATCACGGGAGAAGCGATCCGGCCAAGGTTCGTCACAACCAGTTCACCTTCCGAAGCGCTTTCACCCGTTTCCAGGTCGATCACCTCGAAGATGAACTCGCTCTCGTTCAGGTGCAGACCCGCCTGCTCACGGCACTCGAACCCCCACGGCCCGACCTCGGTCGCACCGGCGTGGTCGAAACACTTCGCACCCCAGGTCTCTTCGATCAGGTTACGGGTATTCGGCAGTGCTGCACCGGGCTCACCAGCGTGTATCGTGACCCGGATCGAAGAGGCTGAAAGATCGATCCGTTCTTCAGCCGCCACCTCAGCAAGCCGGAGCGCGTAAGTCGGTGTGCAGCACAGGACCGTCGCCTCGTTCTCGACGATCGACAGCAGCCGCTGATGTGAGTCCATTGCGCCACCCGGAAGCACGAGAGCACCAAGCTGACGACACCCTTCAAAAGCGCTCCAGAACCCTATAAACGGCCCGAAGGAGAAGGCGAAAAACACGCGATCCTCTGGCCCCACACCAGCCCCCTCGAACACCGCCCGCCATCCCTTGCCAAACCACTCCCACCCGGCTGCGTCATCCATCCACCGGAGTGGGCGTCCCGTCGTGCCCGATGTCTGGTGAAGCCGCGTGTACCGATCTATCGGATACGTCAGATTCCTGCCGTAGGGCGGGTGCGCATCCTGATCGGCCGAGAGCTCTTCCTTTGTCGTGAAAGGAATCTGCGCATATGTCTCCCGCGTCAGGTCCTCTGCCGCATCAACACCGGCCTCGCGGAGTTTCTCCGCATAGAAGGCGTTACCTGCCAGAAGTGCGCTCACGCCCTCCCGCAACCGATCAAACTGGCTGTTCTGCAGAGCTTCACGATCCATATAGGCAGGGCCGCCGGATGCCTCGCGATCTACTGACAATGGTGCTCCATCTCTAGAAATATTCAGAAACCGGATGTGGGGTCAAGTGTAGCGCGAGCCCTGATACTTGGGTTCGTAAAAGGCCAGCAACAGCTGGTCGACGCGAAGCAATCCTTGCCGGGACAGACGTACCTGCCCGTCTTCGACCGAGAGCATGCCTTCATCGTCCAGTCGCCGGAATTGAGGCGCATACCGCTCGAGAATATCGACCCCGAACTTCTCTGAGAAGTAGCTCGCACTGATGTGACCGAGCTTGAGCTGCAGGATCATCTCGCGGGCAAAACGTTCTTCTTCGGTCGGCGTGAACGCGCGATTCAGTGGCAGCCTGCCTTCCGCGATGTCACCGAGGTAGGCGTCCCAGTGGGTCTTGTTCTGGAAGTGGACACCACCGACGTGTGAGAACGACGCCACGCCCGTTCCGATCATATCGGCACTGTGCCACAGAGCATCCCGGTAGACAAAGCTCGTGGGCCGATCTTTCTTCACGAGCGTGTAAGCGCTCGCAACCTCATATCCCGCCGACCGGAACGTCTCGATCGCATAGTCGTGCCAGGCCCGCTTCGTCTCCCAGTTGGCCACGGCTGGCGCGCTGTTCTCCTCCTCGCGGATCGACTTCGAGTAGACCGTGTTGAACGGCAGCTCCATCTGATAGATCGTCAGGCTGTCGGGGTCCAGGTCGATCGTCTTCTGTACGGTCACCTGCCACGTCTCCCACGTCTCCCCGACCATACCCGATATCAGGTCCACGTTCACCTGGTCGAACCCGAGCTCGTGTACCCGGGGCATCACACGGTAGATCTCGTCGGTCACGTGGGCGCGGCCATTCTCGCGCAGGATTTCATCGATCATGTTCTCGACGCCCAGACTCAGGCGGGTCACGCCGATGCCCTTGATCGCCTCCAATTTCGGCTGGGTCAGCGTGCCGGGTTCGCACTCGAACGCCACCTCTCGTGCCTGATCCCACGGCATCGCCTGCTTGACCCGATCGACGAGCGCGTTCAGATGTTTGACGCTGATGTAGGAGGGCGTTCCACCGCCAAAGTAGACAAAGTCGAGCGGCCGCCCCTTCGTTCGTGCCGTCTCCGCATACAGTTCGACCTCACGAGCCAGCGCGTCACAGTAGGTGTCGATCTCGCGCGCATTCTTGTCCGTATACACGCGGAAGTAGCAGAACTTGCATCGTTTCCGGCAGAACGGGATGTGTAGATACAGCCCCATCGGTGTATCGGGCGCCCCGGACTCTGCCAGCATATCGGTCACGCCGTTTACGGAGCCGTCCGTCCAAAACGAGTAGGGCGGATAGTTCGACACAAAAACGCTGCCGACATCCGTCGTCTTCCAGTCCGCAGCCGTCGTAGCGGGTTCAGGTGTTGCAATATTTTTATCTGCCACTATTCAGATGCTCCAAAGCAATAGAAGACACCGTCGTCACTCCCGATGAACAGCCGGTTGTGCGCGACACTCGGTGATGCCGTAAACGATCCGCCGCCCTCGAACTTCCAAACGACCGAACCATCGTCACGGTTCAGCGCAATCAGATCACCGCCCTGCGTTCCGACAAACAGACGATCTCCGACCAGGACGGGCGAGCCGTCCACCCTGGCTCCGGCCGCGTAGGTCCAGACCGCTTCTCCCGTTTTCGGATCCAAGGCGTGCACCATCTTGTCTCGCCCACCGATGTAAACGCCCTCGTCAGTAACGACCGGTGATCCATAGAACGGGAAGTTTCTTACAGGGTGAGTATATTGCCAGACCAACTCGCCCTTTTCGACGTCTACCGCAATGACCTGGCTCCCAAACGTGCCCATGTAAGCGACGTCTCCAAGGAATCCAGGACTGGAGCCGACATAATCGCGCACATCGATTGCGATTCGCTCCTCCCCTGTCGTGACCTCGACCCCGCGCATGACCCCATCACAGCCAGCCGCAAATGCGATCCCATCACGAATAGCAGGTGTCGCGTGTACATATCCATCGGTCTCGACTTTCCAGGCGAGTTCACCCGTCGCCAGCGTGACACAGTAGAGACTGTTGTCATACGACCCGAAGACGGCTCGTCCCACGTGAACACTCGCCGATGACTGAATACCCCCTTCCGTGGCGAACGACCAAAGCGGCGCTCCTGTCTCACGATGCAATGCGTGGAACACCCCCATCTCGTCTCCGACCAGGACGAGTGAGTCCATCAGCGTCGGGGACGCCTTGACCTCGTCGTCAAAATCACGCGTCCAGATTTTCTTGCCGGTGCGCCAGTCCAGCGCATAAAGCGTCCCGTCCAACCCACCGAAGTAAACGCGATCGGCGTCGACTGTCGCCGTGGACTCGATCGGTTCATCGATATCGAACGTCCACAGCACGTCCAGCCGCTCGGCCAACGAGGCTCTCGCCACGCCCGTCTGTTCTGCATCGCCCCGGAAACTCGTCCAGAGTTGTGCGTGCACCGTTCCACAGATCAGCGACAGAATGAGGACGGCTAATGTCACCCTACAACGAAGCCTCATATAAGGAGCGGCATACATCCACGTCAATGGGCGTCGGGTTGAAGGTACCGGTCCACTGTTCCGCAGCCGCTTTGGCGAGGTCCCCGACTGCCCCCGCATCCACACCGAGATCCCTCAGGGAACCCGGTAGGCCGAGTCGGCTCCTGAGGTCTCTGAGTCGGGTTAAGAGGTCGCCGTCATACAGGCCCACGTATCGATCTCGATGGCTGTTCAGGTTCAGGTCTACGACGGCGGGCAACATCACACTCACAGCAACCCCGTGAACGGTACCGTAGGCCGTGGTCAGCGGGTTTGCGCAGGCATGAGCCCCGCCAAGCATTGAGGCCTCGATTGCTGCCCCGGCCAGATGGGCCCCGAGTAGCGTGTCACCCGCTGTGTTCTCCTTGCCGTCACAGACGAAAGGCTCCAGGCCACGCTCCAAGAGCGTGAAGGCCTCGCGTGCGTACATCTGCGACACCGGGTTGGCTTTTGTGCATACGTAACTCTCGACGGCATGGGCAACGGCATCGTATCCGGCGGCCGCCTTCACAGATTGAGGCGCGGACCCGATAAGATCGGGATCCAGCAGCACCGTGTGGAACCGTGCCTTCCGGTCTCCGCACACCATCTTCACGTGCGTCTCCGCGTCGGAGATCAGCGCATACGACTGGGCCTCGCTTCCGGTACCCGCCGTGGTCGGGATCCCCACCGACGGCAGCATCGAGGACTCGGCCTTCCCAAAACCGTAGTAATCCTGGATCCGCCCACCGTTCGTCAGGAGAAAGTTGATCCCCTTCGCGGAATCCATCGCGCTTCCGCCTCCGACGGCAACGATCGCGTCAAGCGAGCCCGCCGACCGAGCGGCTTCCGTTCCCTTCTCGATGATGTCTGACGTGGGGTTTTCACTCACGTCCGTGAACAGAACAGCTTCTCGCCCGGAATCGCTCAGGGAAGACTGCACACGATCGGTGATACCCGCCGCGGCGACCCCCGGGTCAGAAACGAGCAGAATCCGGCTGGCATTCAGATCATCGAGAATCGTCGGAAGCTCGGACAGACAGCCCGAGCCGCATACGACACGAATGGAGGGATCGAATATGAAGGCGCTCAACGGATCGGTCAGCCCGCACATTGGAGGGCGCGCTGCGTGTAAAGGTGCTCGAACAGGTTCCCCTCGTGCGGTTGATCCCACGAGACGACCTGCGTGCCGAGCGCCCCGATGTTGAGACGTTCGATCTTCGAGGAATCCAGCAACTGCCGGATAAACACGTCGTCCTCCGTGATCGCGGAAACGACCAGGGATGGGCCGATCGACGCCAGCAGATCCTCCTGCGACACCTCGACCAAGCTGACAAACGGGAACAGGAACTCAGAGTCAGCCAGCGGATGGCCCGGTTCGGCTCGGACCACGGCCGGCCTGAGATAGGTCAACCCTTCGGACTTCACGAGACGGTCTCCCGTCGTCACCTCGTACGCGCCATCCTGCCGGAGTTGGCTCCCAATCATCCCGTCGATCATCTCGGCCAGCTTGACGTTCAGGAACGCGCACAGACCGGCTTCCGGGTCGTCCAGCGGACGCGCCGTGATGTTTCCCAGCCGTTCTGCCAGAGCGCAAGCGATATCGTCACCGTGCGCGGGCGTCCAAACACTGGACGTGTTGATACATGATCGACCACCGTTCGCCGAAACCGACGTCACGATGACGTCGAGATACTCCTCCCACCGATCGACGGCGTCCGCTCCGAAGATGATCTTACTCTGGCCGGGGCCGTGAATCTGCACGCGGGGATCGTTCTTCCATGGTGCAACCGTACTTCCCCCACCGAATAGCATAGATCGGTCGCACCTCATCAATATTTCCCCGGCCCCGCTGTAGTCGGTCGGATAGTAGCTAAACGCTTCGGGCGGGCAACCGGCTTTCAGAAAAGCCTGTACGATCCGATACGGCGTCCACGGCTCTTCACGCCCCGGCTTCAACACCAGTGGCACCTTCAGCGCAACCGTTGGAACCCACAGAGAGTGCACGCCCGGTGAGTTGCTGGGCAGGATCTCGCCCAACGCGTCGGCCTGGCAGATATAGCTCAGCGGCCGCCCGTTCTGCACCGTCCACCCTTCGTCGAGCACGGACAGATCCAGCCCACGCGTGAGCCCGTCGATTACCTTGTCGACGTCAGCCATCACCACGCGGATCTTCTTCATATTCAGCCGAACGAGCGACTGGGGCATCCCGGTCGTCCCAGACAACTGCTGGACATAGTCCTCAGGCGTCTGTGTCGTATCTCCCAGGGGCAGCGCGTCATTCATGAAGCTGTCCGCCGCCTGGGCCGTCATCCTGATAAGGTCGGCAACGGGGACCGCCGACAGCTTCGCCCGGTTATCCGGCGCCTTCAGCAGGTCACGCGCAATCAGACCACGGTTGGCCTGGCTCACCTCGACCAGCGATTCACCAGTCTGGATATGGTGAACGACGGTCTTCTTCAGGCTTTCGTAGGGCTTCCCCGCCCGAATGACTGGCAGATGCAACATTAATAGACACCCACGACGACAGACTCGTTCAACTCGGCGTATAACCGGAGATTCTCGACACCGTCCCACGGGTAGGGATCGATCGGCTCGGCCCGTTCCGCTTCATCGCGTTCAAGGAATCGGGGCACGAAGAACTCTTTGGTCAGCGTTGTCAGCATCGCGCGCCCCGTCTCCCTGTAACCAACAACCCGGTCAGGATCGTTCGGGTAGACCAGATCGATCACAGCCCGAGGGTTCGGCGGGTAGTAGGTGATGTCGTAGCTGTCACCCGGGTTGTATGGCTTCGAGTGCGCCAGACCCATCAGGGTGTTCCCGTAGGTCGGCACAAAGTCAATCCCGGGGACGAGCTCTTCTCGCGCGAACCGATGGAACTGCGCGTCCATCTCGGTTCCCCCACAGAAGATCCCGCGTATCCCCATCTTCTTGAGCGACACCTTCTCACATAAAGCTTCCAGAAGCTTGGGCGTAGTAAAGATGCACTGGACGTTGTCGTTGGCACGCAGGATCGTGAGGGCCTGGTCGATCACGTGTCCCTTATACAGCTCCATCTCCTGCATCGCGCCGCGCCGGATAAGCTTGTTCACCCATCGCGGGTCCAGATCGACGAGAAAGCAGATCCCGCCCCGGATCTGAGCCAGATACTCGACGGCGAGACGCAGGCGTCGGGGGCCCGTCGGCCCGAGCATCAGCCAGTCCGCTCCTTTCGGGAACCCGTCCTCTGACAGATGATCGCTGAACATCGCGTAGTCGATCCGGAAGTCTTCGATGTTCACCCGATACTTGGGCACGCCTGTCGACCCCCCCGTTTCGAATACCGATACGGGTTTCCCTTCCAACCCCCTCGGCACCCAGCGACGCACAGGACCGCCACGCAACCACTCGTCCTGAAAGTGACCGAGCAATCGGAGGTCGTCGTATCCCCCGATCTTGTCCCGCGGGTCGAAATCGAGCGTCTTCGCGAATTCCAGCCAGAACGAGCATCCCGTCTCCGGGTCGAAGTGCCACGATACGATCTCGCGGACATGTGCGTCGAGCCTGTCCCGCGATTCCTGAACCTTCTGCTTGAGCGATTCGTCCACGGCTACTTCGCCTCGATCGCAAACAGACGGTTCCGGCTGGCGATGTAGAGCACGCCGCCGTCGAGCACGGGCGTCGTGTAGACCGCGCTCCCCATGTTCACCTCGAACAGCAGCTCCAACTCCTTCCCTGCTTTCAGCACCGCCACATCACCATCCTCATCACCGATCAGCACCTTCCCGTCCGCGACGAAGGGCGAGCCCCAGATGGCGGCAAAGGTGTCGTATTTCCAGTGCGACTTTCCAGTCGCCAGATCGATTCCATACACGAACCCGCTCAGATCGGCGGCATACAGCGTGCCGTCCGCGATCGCCACGGTCGAGATCGTGCGGTGGAAGTCCTCGTTCCCGAGGTGCCAGACGGCGCCGGTCTTGGTCACATCACCCGTGCCGGTGGCGTCGATCGCATACAGATGACCGATCCCTTCACCGTGCTCCGGATCCTGACCGACGGCAACGAAGACCTTGCTGTCATAGAAAACAGGCGTCGCGATGATCGCGTTCCGGGTCCCCCGACCACCGAGTTCCCAGACCGAGTCCTTCGGGTTACAGTCGAATTTCCACACCAGCTTGCCCGTCTCGGCGTCGAGGGCATACACCCATCCGTCGCCGCCAGGCATGAACACCTGACCTTTACCGTTGACTACCCCGTAGGTCGGGTTGGCCCACTGCCCGTGGAGGATGTTCTCGCCCGGCAGATCGCTTTCCCAGACCAGTTCGCCCGTCTTCTTGTTCACGGCGATAAAGCTCGGGGCAAACGGCGACGGGATCGCAACATGTCCTTCGTCGACTCCGTTGCTCGTGATCACGAACAGCAGATCACCGACACCGATCGGCGAGCACGTCGCCAGGTTGTGCGGGAACACCGTCAGCTCTTCAATCATGTCGAGCTTCCAGATCACGTCCCCATCGATATCGCTAGTTTCCGCTTCGTCCTTGTAGGACCCGTCATTCTCGCCGTCGCGGAATCCTTCCGTGTCGATACATACGACCTCACACTGGTTTGATATATAGTACAACCGATCACCCTCGATATACGGGGTCGAACAGATACCCTGCTGCGGCCAGTCGTTGACGCGCCCGGCGGGAAGCTTGGTGTGCGTCATCTGCCACAGGAACGTCCCGTCCGCGCGGTTGAACGCCATTATCACGCCCCGGTCCCCGGTCAGCTTCGGATTCTTCAGCGACTGGTTGTTCGTCCCAACGAACACCTTGTCGCCGTGGATCACCGGCCCCGCATAGGTCTGCGCGCCGAGTTCGACGGACCACTTGATGTTCTTGCCAGTATCGACGTCCCACTCGGCCGGAACCCCAGTGCCCTCGACTGCCAGGTTACGAGACGGCGTGCCCCCCCACATCGACTCTTCCACCTCGGCGTCCACGGAGAGGGCTGAACAAACCACCGTTCCCGAGACCCCGATTACCCTTGCCAGCTTACTGAATGTCATGTGCACTCCGTCTCGTTACCAGACTTTGATGTTGTCGTAATACACGTTTGTCGGAGAGTAGCCGTAGATGCCCGGGCTGCCTTCCAGAATCGGCAGCGGATCTTCGGCCCGAATCGTCCACTCGGCGGGCTCGTCGTCACCCCGTTTCCAGACTTTCCCGAGCACGATCGTCTTGTCCGTTATCTGCTCCACCTTCAGCTTCATCGTATACCAGACATCCGGATCCCAGGCGAAATCGATCGTCTTCGCCATCCGGAGGTCGGACGCCCAGGAGCGAACCTGCAGACGCTGGTGATTGCCCATCATATCGAGGGTGTAGCGGTGACTGATCAGACCCACATCGGACCGAACCCGTCGCTTCTTTGTTCCCATCATGTCGGCCTGGACGGTATACCCGGACGACGAGGGCGGACCAACGAACACGGCCGAACGATGGAGCGCCCGAGTGGCTGGCGGCTTGATCAGGACCTGTCCCCCATCCATCTCGATGACCTTGAACTTGCCGGCGGCCCCGATCCAGAACGAGGGATACGTACCGGCCTTCGCCGTTTCGAAATCCTCGCTGTAGGGCAGGTTGGGAACCACTCTGAGCCGCGCGCTTCCCGTGAGCTCGCCGGACTTGAACGTCACCATTCCGGTCTGTCCGTTCGGCGAGTCGGCGACGGTTATGGAGCCGTTCGCTCCGATTTTGCCCAGCACCTCCTTGAGCCCCCACGTCCCGCTCGTCTGCCACATCTCTTGCCCGAGCTCGTTCAGCAGATGCGCCGTAAACTTCACCTCCGTTCCGGGCGTCACCGCGATCTCGGCGGGGCGAACCTGGACGCTGGCCGGTGGCAGTGAAGCGTCAAACGCCGCGGGCTTCCTAGCCTTTGTCATCGTCGCCGAACCGCCGGCTTCTCCGAGACAGTATATTTGATCTTCCGTCGTGAAGTAGACCCGACCGTTCGAGATCGCAGGAGACCCATAGATCTCAGCGTGAACGCCTCCCTTGCGCTCGATGCGCTTTCTGTCCAGCACCTTCGGCGTGTCTCCCGAGATGTCGAGAATCTGGAACCCACCGTTGACTTCCGGCGCATACATCTTGCCGTCGGCGATCACCGGTGATCCCTTACCGACGGTGCCAACACTCTGCTCCCAGAGAACCTTCCCTGTCATCGCGTCCAGACAATGGACGTTGGCCGAATTGTCCGTCACGTAGAGTTTGCCGTCGTGGAGAACGGGGGATGTGTATCCGACCGTCTGCCCGTCCGCGCGCCAGACTTCGTGGGTCTTGGTTACATCACCCGAACCGGTCGCATCGATACAGACCACCCGACCCAGGGCTGACGAGTCCCAGTTCTCCTCGCTGTGCGAAGTGTAGACATACTTGCCAGATGCGACGACGGAGGAGTTGATGCCTCGCTTGCTGAGCTTGAACCCCCAGATCTTCCGCCCGGTCGTGAATTCTAGACCGTAAACAGACCCGTCGGCATTCCCGGCGACGAGCTGCTCACGCCCTTTGACCGTGAGGATGATCGGCGTGGAGTAGGTCGTATCCTTCGGAGGTCCGCCCGGTGTCGACACCCATACGACGTCGCCCGTTCGCTTGTCGAACGCGAAGTAACGATGACGTGGCGCCGCCTGGTTGCCCCAGCCGGTGTTCAAGTAACTCACGACAACCAGGTCTCCGTGCACAAAGGGCGTATGTGTACGCCCGCCATAGCCCGAAATCCGGCCGAACTCCTCGGTCAGTGACTTCGACCAGACGATGTTCCCGTCACGGTCGTAGCAGTTGAACACGCCCTGAACCCCGTGGGCGTAGACATACCCGGTCGACGGATCGCCGGCCAGATGCGCCCACCCGACGCGGTTAAACGGGATCGTCGTGTGGAATACGTTGAACTTGTCCTCCCAGATCAGCTTGCCCGTTTCAGCGTCGTAACAGACCACGTGCGACTGCTCGGTGATATCCTTCCCGGTCCGGCCGATTGCGTAGACACGCCCTCCCTGGACAATCGGGGTCGAGCGTCCTGTGAAGGCCGCCTTCCAGAGCTGGTTCTCGCCATCTATAGCCCACGTGGACACCAAACCTGTCTCGTCACTTGCGCCCGTCTGTGAGGGTCCACGCCAATGAGACCAATCGCCGCCCGACACGGGCGCCGCGACCAGAGCGAGTGCAGAAACGACTCCAAATACGTGTGTGCGCATACCTTTCCCAACCCCATATAGTGATTAGCGAACACCCTTGACCGACAGAAATACATAAACAGTGATAAATGTAAATATATCCCAATGGATCAATAAAATCAAGGGCGTAAGCCTAAGCAGAACCTATCATTTACGCAAAAAAGTTGCAATACGATACATCGTTTCAGCTGTGTGTCTTGAAGCCCCGAGGAAACCAAAAGCGTGCTTAACAGAGTACGGTGACATGTCCATCTTTTCTTTTCATCGGGCGGCAGCCTTTCGGCAGATGGCGCCGAAGCCGCGAACGGTGCCGAATGTGCGTGTAGCTGCCGCAAAAGTACGCCAGATCTGATTATCACCGATATTCTGATGCCTGATCAGGACGGTGTCGAAGCCCACCTGGACCTGAGAAACAGTCTGCCCGATGTCAAAATCATCGTCATTTCCGGAAACGCGCGGGAATTCCTCCCGATCGCGAAAGCCCTCGGTGCGCATCGCACCTTCGCCAAACCCTTCCAGCAGGCTGAATCCTCGAAGCCGTCGCATAGCTCCTCCCTCAGTAGCCATAGACATCCGATCACCTGAGCGGTCCCTTGCGCCTGATCAATCTCGACAACCTCGAAGAGGGTATGGAGGTTGGCCAGGACATCTACGACGAGCACAACCGTCCGCTGCTCGGCCTGGGCGCCTCTGTAAGGGGACCCTACATCTCCCGTTTGCGCAAGATGGGACTGCCGGCCCTGTATATACAGAATGACGATACGCGCGACATCGTCGCCCTCGACGTCATTGATCCCGCAGCCCGCAGCCGGGCGATCACCAGCCTGACCCAGACCTTCAACGCCGTCACCCAGTCGGTCGACGGCCTACGGGCCTCATCCCTCAAGGAGGCCCACGAGCTGGTTCGAGCGAAAAGGTTCAGGGACACGTTCAAGTCCGCCAGCGGGGAGGGACTCGAGCAGATCGTCGGCGATGTCGCCGCCGTGCTGAAATCGATCAAGGTCCACGACAACCACACCTTCCAACACTCGATCGACATCTCCATTATGGGAATCCGGCTGGCCCGGAAGATCGGCTGGAGCAAGGATCGCCCGAAAGCTTTCGGCGTCGGCTGTATCCTGCACGATACCGGGAAAATCCTCATCGAGCGCGAGATCCTGACCAAGCCGGGCCGCCTCTCGGAGCGAGAATTCAAGATCATGAAAGCCCATCCGGTTATGGGCTACAAGTTGGTCAAGACGATCGCCCCATCTCTGGGATACCTCGCCCCGAACGTCGCCTTCCAGCATCACGAACGTCAGGGTGGATCGAGCTATACTCGGAGAATCCAGGGCACGAATACGATCGGTAATAACGCACCGAACACGATCCACGACTTTGGCGCGGTCGCTGCCGTGGCAGACATCTACGACGCCATGACCTCGGACCGTCCCTACCGACCCGGATGGCCACCAGAACGCGTGGTGGAGTTGATACAAAGCCTCAGCGGCTCGCACCTCAGCAGCCGGGTCGTCGATATCTTCTGACGCACCGTCGCCCCCCCGACCCCATCGGAACCGGGATCAAGATGCTCAACGGACTGAACGAGGGCTTCGAGGGCTCGTCGTGGAAGTGGATGACAGCAAGCTCGACAGGCGGCAAATCCGTTTTTTGTTAGATACCCAGGTGAGCACGTGGAGCCGATCGACATCGATCTCCGGGAGGAGGGCGATCTTCGCGTCAAGTCTATCCGGAACGGGGAGCGGCGAAATGGGGCCGCTCGGAAGTTCCCAAGCACCCCACGACGAAGACACCGAGGCGGCCGACTAGGCGTCGGCAATTCGTTCCCGCCAGTCCACAGCCATCTCTTCCACCGACTCGACCGCCGCAAGTGCCCCAACTTCCGCGCTGCCAAGAATCGCGCGACACCGGATCATCACTTTCCAGAACATCCTGAACGACCGCTGCCACTGGTCCTCCTGGATTCGCCCGGCTCGGTAAGCCCGGTAGACCTGCCGTTCCGCCTCCACCGCTTGGCCGAGTCTCGTCGCGAAAGCGCCCTGGTCCCACGCATCCGACCAGTAGGCTTTCGGGCTGGCCACCGCCACCCACCGATCCCTTTCTGTGACCAGACATCCCTCGATTACCGCGGGATTCGTTCCCTCCACCGGGAAGACACGAAGGCGGATGCCGTCGGCAAAGACCGTGTCCGCCGCAGCTTCCCTGAACCCGAAAGCCTGAATCTCAGCCATGGTTACGGTCCAGTCGCACAACCGTCTCGACGTGCGCGGTCTGAGGAAACATGTCGACGGGGTGCACAGCGGATACCGTGTAGTTGTTCGACGAGAGGCGCTTACAGTCCCGGGCCAGTGTATCGGGATTACACGATACGTATACGACGCGGTCAGGCCGACTCGACGCGACGCCCTCAACAACGCCGGCATCCAGTCCGCCTCTCGGAGGGTTCAACGTCACCAGACTGAAGGGACCGTCCCCCCAAGCGCTTAATTTCGTTGCGTCGGCCGACACGAATCGCGTATTCGCGCACGCGTTCGTAGCCGCGTTCGACTGCGCGCACTGAACAGCCTGACCATCTAACTCGATCCCCACCACGTGCGCCGACCGTTTCGCCAGAGGAATCGACAATGCCCCTACCCCGCAATACAGATCGAGGACCCGGTCGGAGGCCGAGGGTCTTGCTAACTCGATAGCCAACCCGTACAGCCCGTCGAGCAGGAACCGGTTCACCTGGCTGAACGAGGTTCCCCCGAACGCGATACGGGCGCCGAGGATTGTCGTCATCGGCTCGCCCTCGCCCCGGATCACACGCTCGCGTTTGGCCTTCGCGTGACGAGACCGTGTGCGACTCACGCGTAAGGTCATCGCCTCCGCGCCATACGCCACCCGTGTGAGCAGATCCTCTGACAGGTGTTTGTCGTTCGCGACCAGCAGGTTGATCGCCCCGCCCGCTTCCCCCTCCCGGATCTCGAGCGATCGCAGGACCCCGGTTCGTGACTCCGGGTTGTAGGCTTTGAGATGCGTGTCCACCAGGGCTTCCTGTACCTGACGGCTGAACCCATTGACCGTATCGGATGTCAGCCAGCAGTCCTCTACCGGACACACGGGCGGCAACGCACGTGAACGGTCCCGGGGATCGCCCTTCTCATACAGTCCGATGACGGGCCCGGTTTGCCCGTTCCCAAACGCGAAGTCTACCCGGTTCCGATATCGATACTCCTCCGGCGAGGCCACGATCTCTGCAAGGTCGACCGTCAAACCGACTTGCAAAAACGCATCCGCCACCATCCTGGTCTTTAGCGACAACTGCACGTCGTAAGGAAGGTCCATCCAGTCGCAGCCCCCACAACGACCAAAGTGTTCGCACGGCGCCTGACGGGACGCGATCTCGCGGTCGAGCACCCGGATCAGCCTCGCCTGAGTACGTCCACGGTGTGACCGAGGTCGACTGACTTCCCCCCGATCCCCCGGCAAGGCCCCCGCCACGTGAATGCGCTCGGTGTCGGACTCTGAGTAGCCGACACCGCCGGCTGCAATGCCATCGATCTTGAGCTCCATCAGGTCCCGATCCCTGTCTCGCCGAGTGGTCGTCTATTGTACCGATATGTCGATTCGTTTATCTTGGCCATTCCCTGATCTCTTTAAACGTCACGATTAAGGATGATTGCTGGCAAACCACGTAACGCCTGTTGATGACGAGGACGACGTATGCCTCGTTCTGGAAGACCTGTTCAGAAGCCGCGGATATACCGTTTCGACCGCGGAGGATGGCGCAGCAGCTCTCAAGAAACTGAAGGGCATGGGGGGATTCCCCGATTTTCTCCTGGCCGACTACCAGATGCCGAACGTAAACGGCATCGACTTCCTCACCCAATCGCTCGAGGTCTGTCCTCAGGCGATGCGCATCCTGTTGACCGCCCACGGTGATCTGCAGGTCGCGGTCGACGCCATCAATCAGGCACAGGCGCCCAATTTTATCACTAAGCCCTTTAACAACAAACCCTTAACCATGAACGCCCAGCGAATGCTCGGGCACTAAGACCTGATCCGTGAGAACTGGGCGTTCACCGATATGGTCGACTAGAGCACGGGGGAAATGAAGCGGCTCCGAACCGCCCTTACGGAGATGGCGGCCACGACCCGCGGCCGAATTCTCTGATACATAAAGACTAAAGGACTCCCTACTTCTGCCGACAAGGTTAATAGATAGGCTCATCAACCTGTCGGCGTTGCGGGCAACAGCGCCGGCAATTCGATAAGGAAGGTGATGACATGTTATCACCCATAACCGCATCGAATGTTCGCGTTGAAGATCGAGATAGTCAGGAGCAACCGCGGAAACGCTCTCCGAAGCGACGGAAACCGAAAGCCGTCGTTCAGGCGCACGAAGAAAACCGCGGTGACAAGATCGATCTGACCGCGTAGTGACGAAAAAAGGCTCACCCCTGGGGTGTGAGCCTTTTTTCATGCCCCGATCGCTTCGTCGTATCGTGCCTCGAGCGCTGCGCCTTGTGCTTCGAGTGCGTGCCGGGATTCGACCGCCTCTCTCCCTGCCTCCGCGTACGTCACGGCCTCGGATTGCGCGCCAAGGATCTCACGCAAACCTTCCACCAACCCATCCACATTCCGCTCCTCCGTCAGGTAAGCGGCAGCCCCATCGTTCGTCACAAACGGGATATCGGCATGTCGCGTCGAAACCACTGGTAGCCCCGAGGCCATCGCTTCGAGGATCCCGACGGGTGCCCCGCCCTCTGTATCTCCATCAGAAGCTATAACACTCGGATACAGCAGAACTGTTGCCTCTGCCAGATGCTGCTTACAGGTGTCGTGATCGAGACTGCCTAGAAAGCGGACCCGATCTTGCACGCCCAACACAGCTGTCCTCGACTCCAGGTCTGTCCGCAGAGGACCGTCCCCGATAATCGTCATTCGCGCGTCGAACTCGGCTGCGATTCGGGCGAACGCTTCGAGCCCGTATCGATGTCCCTTCTTCTCCCGGAGTGACGCATACATCAGCACCTCCCCGGCAGCCTCCCTTTGGCTCGGGGACCGATAGGTGAAGGCGGAAAGGTCCACACCCAGCGGCTGGACTCGCACCTTCTCTTCGGGACACCCGATGCCGCGCAACATCGAAGCCATGTGCGGCCCCTCCGCAAGGAACAGATCACCTTCCAAAAACAGCCTGCCGAACCGCTTCTGCCACACGGCGATCTTCGGCAGCGCCGAAACATCCAGTCCGTAGAAAGTCGTCACGAGCGGAATCCCAGCTTCCCCTTTCGCGTCCAGACATCGAAAACCTTCCTGGCCGAAGTGTGCGTGGATCAGGTCGGCACTGTCACGAACGGCCTGCGCCCCGTATCGCGGGTAGGTGCCGCTTAGCCGGATCCGAACACGATCGCTCAGCCCGGTGAGCCAACCGCCCGACGTAAAGTCAACGAGCCGGTCTACAGGAAACCGGTCCCGGTTCCGAGTGTAGCGAGAATAGACAACCGGCTCGTAGCGTTCCAGGCTACGAATCTGGTCGTGGATCCACACCGTCGTCGGCTCGAGATAGGGATTCACACTGTGGATGACCGTCGGCATACAAACAGAAAAGGCCCGCCGATCGATGTCGGCAGGCCGCCCTTGTCAGTCGATTACGTCTGTTATCCTGTCACGTCGACCAGGTTACCCGGCTCCTGCGCCTGAGCCGGCTGCTGAGCCGATTCCTGCTGCGCTCTCAGCTGAGCCGCCTGGTTCTGAGTCTGAGAGTTCACGGCCGAGGCCGTTTCCGTATTTTCCTGTGCACTCGGAGGATCTTGATCTGCACCGCGCTCTGACTGTGCCGGCGCCGTCTGCGCCTGCTGGTGGGCGGCGGATGACAACTCGACCAGGTCCACGGTCTGCTCTGGAGCCGCCTGCTGGGCCGGCTCTTGAGCCCGCTCCTGAGACCCCAGACGCGCGACTTCCGGCCTGGTTCCTCCTGCCGGACTATCCACACGGTTCGGCATCGTTTTCTCCTGCATGACTTCGTTGAAACCGCGTCCATGCACCAATCGACGGTTGACACCATCTTGGTGTATCTCTAAACTAACGAATCATTTACGCCAATTCAACCGCTTATTTCCGCCTCAAATCTCAGCACACTGAAATGTCTACCCGAAACTACCTCGCATTCGACCTCGGCGCCTCTAGCGGACGGGCCCTGATCGGCCGTTTTGACGGCTCGAAAGTTCAACTCAACGAGATCCACAGATTCCCGAACGGCGCGACCGAGCTACCGTCCGGACTGCACTGGAACGCGCTCGGTCTGTTCGACGAAATCGTCACGGGACTAAGGAAAGCCGCCTCAGAAGATCTGGTCAGCCTGGGTCTCGATACCTGGGGTGTCGACTTCGGCCTTCTCGATTCGCAGGGCGAGCTGATCGGTCTGCCCTACTGCTACCGGGACTCTCGGGTCGATGGGATGATGGACGCCGCCTTCACCACGGTCCCGCGTGAGGAAATGTTCGACCGGACCGGCATCCAATTCATGCCGTTCAACTCCGTGTTCCAGCTGCTGGCGATGGTCAAAGCGCAATCCGCTCACCTAGGGACCGCCGAGACCTTCCTCACGATGCCCGACCTGTTCAACTACTGGATGACGGGAGCGAAAGTCTGCGAATTCTCGAACGCGACGACCACACAGTGCTTTGATCCCCGAACCCGCGGTTGGGCAACGGAGATGCTCGCATCGCTGGGCATCCCGACCGGGATCTTCCCGGAGGTCGTGCTACCCGGAACGTCACTGGGCCCCCTCCGGCCAGCGGTCGCAGCGGAAGCGGGCGTCGGGGAACTTCAGGTGATCGCACCTGCCTGCCACGACACGGGATCGGCCGTGGCGGCCACCCCGCTCGCCTCGGAGGACAGCCTCTACATCTCGATGGGGACGTGGGCCCTGATGGGAGCCGAGATCGGTGAGCCGTCCATCAACGCGCAATCTCTGGCCCACAACTTCACGAATGAGGGTGGCGTCAACGGAACCTACCGGTTCCTCAAGAACATTTGCGGTCTGTGGCTCGTTCAGGAGTCACAACGCACGTGGGAAGTCGCCGGAAACGCACTCTCTTTCGACGAACTCACACAGCGGGCACGACAGGCAGCTCCGCTGGTTGCCCTGATCGATCCCGATGATCCCGAGTTCGTCGCACCCGGCGATATGCCCGCCCGCATCCGGGCAGCCTGCGAAAAGTCAGGCCAGCAGCCTCCCTCGGATGAAGGCGCGATCATCCGGTGCGCGGTCGACAGCCTCGCCTTGAAGTGTCGCTATGTCCTCAACAGCCTCCAGGAAGCGCTGGGCAAATCCTACTCGACAATCCACGTGGTCGGGGGTGGTATTCAGAACACCCTTCTCTGTCAGCTGATCGCCGACGCCACAGGACTTGAGGTTCTGGCCGGTCCCATCGAGGCCACGGCCCTGGGCAACATCCTCGTCCAGGCGATCGCCAACGGTGACATTGCCGACCTCGCGCAGGGCCGTGAAGTCGTCCGCGCATCGACACCCGTCGAGACCTACAGCCCGCTGACCTCCCCTGCCTGGGACGACGCTTACGGCCGGTTCACACAACTCTACACCTGATGCAACCCGTCAACATCGTTCGACGCCTCAACCGCGACGTCAAGGATCTAACGTTCGCCCCACCAGTTACCCACGTCTACAATCCGCTCGACTACGCCTTCGAGGCACACCGATCGTATCTCAAACAGTATTGCCGGACCGGTATCCAGGCCTTGCTTCTGGGGATGAACCCCGGTCCCTGGGGAATGGTCCAGACGGGCATCCCGTTCGGTGAAGTGGCGCTGGCGCGAGATTGGATCGGGATCAAGGAAGACGTGAAGAAGCCGAAGATCGAGCACCCCAAGCGGCTGATCGAAGGCTTCGACTGCACAAGAAGCGAGGTCAGCGGTCGACGTCTCTGGGGCTGGGCCCAGGAACGATTCGGAACACCCGATGCCTTCTTCGACCGCTTCTTCGTCTGGAACTACTGTCCGCTCGCCTTTATGGAAGAGACCGGGCGGAATCGAACGCCAGACAAGCTGCCGACAGACGAACGGGAGACGCTCTTCGCCCCATGCGACGTGGCGCTAAAACGAATCGTCGACTACGTGAAGCCGCAGATGGTCCTGGGCGTCGGGAAGTTCGCAGAGAAACGAGCGAAGGACATCTTAGGGGACTCGGTGAAGATCGGTACCATCCCGCATCCGAGCCCTGCGAGTCCGGCAGCCAACAGAGGTTGGTCGGAGCAGGCGGAGAAGCAGTTGGTAGATCTGGGTATTGACCTGCCGACGTGAGCAAGCCCTCACCTGATCGCTACGCGATCTGTCCCCGCCCAAGTGAGCGGAATCCTCTCCCGCCAGCGGGCGGGGCTTCCGGTTTGCAGTAGTGGGACCTAAGGCCGGGGACAGTTTCAGCCTAGGTGAAACCGTCCCCGGCTCACGCACCAGAAACTCCTCGGGAATCGCATCAAGAAACGATGACGGCCTCGAGCTGACCCGTTCTCCCTGAATCACCCTCGTCTTAGCACTCAGCAGAATCAGCTCATCCTGCGCTCGCGTCATCCCGACGTAGAGCAGACGCCGCTCCTCTTCGCGATCCGAATCCTCTCGTTCCATCGGAACCGGCCCACCCTCCGCGCCCGAGACGAACACGACGGGAAACTCCAACCCCTTCGACGCGTGAAGGGTCAGGACGGACACCGCTTCACCCATTCGCAGCTTCTCTCCACGTCGTCCGACTCGACTTCCAGGCCTCAGCACCGATCGATTCAGGAAGTCGCCCATATCAGAAGACAGCTCGGCGACGCCCAGCAGTTTCTCGAAGGCTTCATCCCTTTCACCGAACCGCTCGATCCACGCCTCCACGAGAGGACGCGGCGGTTCGGTCAGCGCATGAATGGCGAAGTCCTCGAACGCGCTGTTAAACTCGGGCACGGCGGCCACGAGCGGGCGGATATCCTCGAGCGTGATCAACTGCTCGAGACGGTTCTTCAGCATGCCGGTCGGGCAAAACGTTTCCTGACTCAGAAGCCGTCTCAACCCGAACACCGTTGGCTGGTGGACGAACCGGAGAAACTGTAGACAGCTCTGACAATTCTTCTTTTCGACGAAGCCTCGCTGCCCCGCTACCCTGACGGGGATCCCGTCCTAAGCCAGACACCGTTCGACCAGGCCAGCCTGACGCCCAGTCCGAACCAGCACCGCGATATCGTCGAAGCTCAACCGCTCGTCGTCATCGGTGAGTTCGTGCGCCGATACGCGCACAGAATTCCTCCAGGGGAAACGTGTCGCCGGATAGGTTCTGCTGAGCCAGAGTGCCTACTGCGCTTGGAGAACGCGATCGAACATCCGCAACTTCAGCTCGGTTTCAACATAGCGATAGTCGCCCTGGCCAGCCAGATTTCGGGATTCACACGGATCGTTCTCCAGGTCGAACAGGAGATACGGTTCCCCCTGCTGATTCACGGCCATTTTCCACTTCTCGTCCGTGACCATCATCTCGTATCGATACTCGCAGAGGGCCTCATCACGAACACGTGCGTTGGTATCGCTCAGACAGGGCTGGAGCGGCTTCGCAAACTGACGGAAGTCGAGTTCAGCCCCGGCATACTCAGCCAGAGTCGGGCCGACGTCGAACCACTCTACCGGTGAATCACAGACCCGATCACCTTCAATCCCCGGACCGCGCCACAGCATCGGAACACGAGCGGCGCTGTTGAGGAAGACCTCCTTGTAAATGAGCCCGTAGTCTCCGTTCATCTCGCCGTGATCGGACACCAGCACGACAACCGTATTGTCCCACTCGCCACGTTTCTCGATCACCTCGAACAGCCGGCCGATTTGCTCGTCGATCAGGGTGACGTTTCCTGCGTAGTTGGCCCGCATCGCCGCAATCTCTTCATCCGTCAGGTTTGACCAGTTCCCTAGGAGATCGTGGAGCCCACCACGTGGACCAGTTCCACCGTCTTCAAAGCCCAGAGGCTCGGGCATCGAAGACGGGTCATAAGCGGTCGAGAACGGTGCCGGCGTATCCCAGGGCTCGTGAGGGCCACCAAAGCTGACCCAGCATAACCACGGCTGATTGCGATCGTAGGCTTCTAGGTAGTCGCTGCTCTTCTGTCCGACCCACGTATCGTAGTAGAGATCTATCGGCAGTGTCGATGGACGCACGACGTAGGCCATGTTCGAAAACCGCTCGGCGTAGTCCACGCGATACGCCTCCCACTGACCTCTCCGATCCCACTCTTCTGTCATGTTGGACAACGTACGCGCACAGGCACGTGGGCCGACCGTCTCGTTGATATCATCGATCCCCTGGGCCCGCAGGACGTGCTCCACGTTCCGCAGATCGCCCTTGTGACCGGAATTCAGGTGTGTCTTCCCGAACAGGCTGGTTCGGTATCCCGCATCCCGGATCGCCCTCATCCAGTTCGGTGCGTCTGGGTCCAGTGTTGTGTTCTGGTTGAACCAGACGCCCGTGTTGTGTGGATACAGCCCCGACGCCATCGTCCGCCGCGTCGGCACACAGACCGGTGAGTTCGTGATGCACTGCGAGAACCGCACACCTTCGCTCGCAATACGATCCATATTTGGCGTCTGCATCCAGTCCGTGACACACCCCAGCGCATCCCACCGCTGCTGGTCCGTCATGATCAATAGTATGTTCGGCTGACTCATCCTCGATTCACTCCCCTCTTGTATCACCCTCGCCCCCAGCCTATGGCTGGGGGTGAACCGTCCTCTCGCGGCACAATTTTTGGACGTGCACTGCTAGACTCAAAGCACACTCAACCGCTCGCGAGCAAGTCTGCCCAGACCGGCACGGTGCCCGCCCTCCATGTCCTTTTTGTCCTTTGATTCTCCAATAAACACACAGAAAAGCCTACCGAACAAACGTCCGATGGCCCTGCTCAGTGTGTAGTGAGAAACGCAGCTTCTGCCTCATACTTTACACAGGTGTGTAAACATAGGTCGCCTCCGCTTCCCCCACTCACGATTAGTTGCCCACTTCCCCCGATCCCCCTATCATTCATGCCGGTCGCGCACGGCAACATTCGCGCAACCCTATAGCTTTCTGCCATTTATCACCATCATCCTGCCCCGCCGCATCCCCTGACCGGCAGGTTCTGGAGGAACAATGGAGTACAAGAATCTCGGCAAGGCCGGCGTCAAGGTTTCCCGTATCTGCCTGGGAACAATGATGTTCGGCGGCGCCACGGACGAGAAGGATTCGATCGAGATCATTCACCGCGCGATGGACGACGGGATCAACTTCATCGACACGGCCAATGTATATAACGACGGCGAATCGGAACGGATCCTTGGGAAGGCTGTCAAGGATCGGCGCGACAAATGCGTGATCGCGACCAAGGTCTGCGGTGGTCGCGGTGACGGCCCGAACGACGGCGGAACCAACCGCGTGCACATCTTCAACGAAGTCGAAAACAGCCTGCGTCGGCTCGACACGGACTACATCGACGTCTACATCCTCCATCGTCGCGACTACAGCACTCCCCTCGAGGAATCGATCGAGGCGCTGAACGACCTGGTCCGCCAAGGCAAGGTCCGCTACGCCGGATGCTCCAATTTCTACGGTTACGAGCTCGCCAAGTCGCTGTGGATCGCCGACAAGAATAACCAGGCCCCGATGTCGGTCGTTCAGCCGCTGTACAACATCGTGAACCGCGACCCTGAGCTGGAGCTGTTCCCGTGCTGTCAGGAACACGGTGTGGGCACAATGATCTACAGCCCCTTGGCACGAGGCGTTCTGGCCGGCAAGTATCTCCCCGGCCAGGCCCCACCGGAGGGTTCACGCGCCGCGCGCAAGGATCCGCGAATGATGGTGACGGAACTGCGTGAGGAGAGCTACGAGGTGGCTCAGCAGATCAAGCCGCTCGTAGACGATCACGGGAAGTCGATGACGCAGTTCGCTCTGAACTGGGTGCTCGCGAACCCGATCGTGACGTCGGCCATCGTGGGGCCGAGGACGATGGCGCACTACGAGGATAATATGGGGTGTTTGGGGTGGGAGATTTCGCAGGATGCGTTGGAGAAGATTGATCAACTCGTCCCCCCCGGTGAGCATACCGGTTGGGGATTCAATGATCCGCAGTATCCAGTACAGGGACGACCAAGGAAAAGCTAGTACACTGCCAAGCGAAAGGATCCCCGATTTCACGTCCAGGTTGGTTTGCCAGAATGTCATCTGTCAATGTCGCGCATCCGGAGTCTTCTCTCGCGGGAAAGTCGCTTTACCACGATTCACCTAGGTTGGTCGCCTCCTACAAGCCAACTAGGTTCTATAAAGCACTTCTACAGTTTAACTTCCGTGGTCAGGATCGTCTGGAGTGGTTGCGTGGTGACGTGAACCCAATGATCTGAGTTGAGCAAATACTTCAGGTCAAAGGAATACCAATTAAGGCCTTGGCAAAGGCCCTGTAATCCGACGAGAACCAGGGCTACTGGGTCGCACAATTCGATGATATCGACCTACTTCACGAAACCCTGTTCTACGACTTCCTAAGAGCCTAACAGATTCACAGGACACATAGTATCGATCCAACCGTCGGGTTCTGTGACCCAACGAAACCAGCCCGACTGTTGGGCCCAAATTTGGGCGTGGATACATAGATGGGGGCAGGTCAAGGCTGTATTCGCCATCCCGATCAGCTGCCCCACCGATGCATCCATATCCCTGAACCGTGACAGGATCTCACCGGTCTTCCGCAAATGTAAAAAGGCAAAGTCGAGACCCTGGATATGGTTGTAACATCTCGACTTCATGTCGTATCCCATCGCGATGTACACGCACGCCCCGAAGTGACCGAAGACCGATCCTGTCAGCCCCGCACCTAACGAGATCGTCGCGACGGCGACAAGCACCAGCGCCATCAGCGTCTCGTCCTTCTGAGAATAAACGTCGTCGATCAGCAGCTTCGTGATAAAGGGGCCCGGCAGGCTCAGTCCCATCATCGGAACCAAAACGAAGAACGACTGAGCCACATAGCGCCAGTTGGGGCGAATCAGTCGAGCGACGACAGCGAATCGCTTCATAGCGCCACCTCTCGATTCGCTACCCGTAATTCCGGACGCCCCAAACGGCCAACACTACGCAAAAGACCCCGCCACAGGACATCGACCACACTGCCCCGCTGGATCACGATCTTTGTCGTCGCTCTCATCCCGTAGCTGATGTCGCACTCTCGCTCGCCATCCGTGAGCTGCCCCTGCTTAAGGGAAACCACAACGGGATATCTTGTCTCCTGCGAGTCAGACGCTACTTATCGAGGTGGAATGTGGTCACGCGTCCGCTGAAGACCTTGAACTCCGTATACGGAAACGCCTCCAGGTAGATCCGGGCCTCCCGGCCAATCCCGACCTTCGGGATGTCTCGCTGGCTGATCGACACCTTCACCTGCCACTTACCGAGTGCCGCAACGTCCAAAATCGAAGCCCACCTCTGCATACGATCTCCAACCGATTGCTCGACCTTTCGCGTCATTACAGTGCCGTCGACCTCAGACCGGACCTGCGTGGCATCGATCCTGTGCCTCAGGAGGAACCGATCCTGTTCGGGCTTCTTCCGCTCCTCCTTCAGATGCTCGAGCGCCAATCGGCCCTCCCGTCCATCCTCGATTTTGCGTTCCACCGCCTTCAATTCTGAGAGTACCTGCTTGTGTACGACTTGGCGGATGCGGATCGGGAGCAGCTTTTCGTTTAGCTGCGGCCTGCGATACTTCAGTGTGGGTGAATGCTCATAGAACTGTCGATACTCCCGGGTCACCTGCTCCAACTGGAGCCTGTTTGCCTCCACCTGCGCGGCCCCCGGTCTCGCTCTGCCTCGAGAAGGATCAGTTCCCGTGACCTCCACTCCTCGAACTCCTGCTGCTACAGACGATTTGGTTCCAAGTCCCGCTCTACTTTTCCTAATTGCGACTTGAGTGCCGTGTCATCCAGTTCTGCGGCCACCTGCCCTTTGACGATCCGGTCATCGGAACTCACGGTCAGCTTCCTGATCGTGCCCTCGATCCGAGACTACACACGAGACCGTTTCCTGGGCTCGACAGATCCGGTTCCCGCTACCATCACATCCATTTCCGCGAAAAAACCAAAGCTGCGACTCCCGACACGAGCAGCAGGAAGACAACCAGTATGGACGACGTTAACGGTCGAACCCAGGCGAACCCGGGCACACGGTAGCTGGGTAATTCGCTCACGATGACTCCCGCTGATCTTGCTTGATTGACGCCCCATAGGCTTCCCAACCCTTGTGCCACACACTTCTCAGACCCCGAAGTCCAACGCTTGCAGATCTTTACGCTTGTTCATCCCGCCAGGTACCAGGATCGCGTTTGAAAGCGATCGACAACCTTTGTCAGAATCTGAAAACCAGATTCAAACGACAGCCTTGTCCGATTCTGACCACACACGCATTCTTACGCGAACCGATCATCAATAATCGATCCTCGATCCTCAATTGCCTGACACCTCCCAACGATCCCTCCTCAAACTCTTCGCCCCTCTCGCGATGAGCGGCATCTTCTTTCCCCTCGCCCGCCCGGTCATCAACGCCGCCATCGCCCGCGCCGACAACCCCGAGCTCTCATTAGCGTCCTATTCCGTCGCCTTCAGCCTGACGATCCCGCTGCTCTCCCCCCTGTTCGGCCTCCGCCAGATCGTCACCTCGATGGCCGTCGACCACGACATGATCCGCCGGCTGGGCATTATCACCCTCATCCTCAGCGGCATCGCCACAGTCCCGATCGCATTCGCCGCCATCCCGTCCGTCTACGCCTGGATCGCCTACCACGTGATCGGCGTCCCCAACAACATCGCCGCCCTCGGCCCCCCGATGATGCTCGTCCTGATCACCGCCCCGATCATCAACGTCGCCCGCGGCTACTACCAGGGGATCCTCGTCAAGTATGGCCACGCCAATGCCATCGGGTTTGGCGCCTTCTTCTACCTGGTCGTCTCGGTCGCCGTCGCCTTCCCGATGATCACCTGGCTGGAAATCGAGGGCGGCCTCTCCGCCATCGTCGCTTTCACGATCGCCAGCGTCGTCTACGCTGCCATCGTCTGGGTCCCCTACCGCGGTATCAGTCGAGACCTGATCCCCGTCCGGGACCCTGAATTCGAAGACGAAAAACGTTCGCAGGCGTTCATCCTCAAGCAATACGCCCCCCTCGCTGTCTCCTCGATCCTAATGGCCACTGTCGAACCCGTCGTCCAGGCCGCCATTGCCCGATCCCCCGGCTCCGAACTCGCCCTCGCCGCCTACCCGGTCGTTATCTCGCTGACCTGGCTGACCCGCGTGCACCTCTGGAACGCCCAACAGATCGTGATCGCCCGGGTCAAGGCATACGCGCACTACGTCGAAGTCCGCCGCTTCATGATCAGCGTGACCATCCTCACGACCGTCTTCCTCCTCGCGATGGTCATCCCCAGCGTGTCTGCCTGGATCTTCGGAACGCTCATGGGACTCGACGGGTCTATACGAGAAATGGCGATCAGGGGATTCCCTATCGCCATTTGCATACCTGCCCTGCAGGCCGCTCGCAGCTTCTACTATGGAACACTCATCAGCCAGGAAGACACCGGCGGCATCCAGAACGCCGCCTTCGTCCGCATCGCCGTCATGATCCTCTCCCTGATCGCCGGCGTCGCCTACGGCCAGCTCAACGGCCTCTACCTCGCCCTCATCGCCACCGCCATCGGCGACTTAAGTGAGTGTGTCGCCCTCCGCGTTTACGTCCGCCGCCTGACCTGGCTTACATAAAAACGGCTCCGCGCATCCACACGAAGCCTGATCTGACTACCTGACTACTGATTACCTATCAGTACTTAACGAACTCTTCGAGGCCAGAGGCCGCTCCTACGATGCTTCCTCCCCCTCCTCCTCATCCGCTTCATCCTCCTCATCCTTCGCCTCCGCCTTCTCCGCCTCCGCCTTCTCGATCTGCTGCTGAACCTCGTGCGCTTTCCTCAGAATGCCCGAAATCCCCTTGGTCTTCCTCATCTGCCAGATGGAAACGGAGATCGCGGCTACTGGCAGGGTCAGATAGGTGTAATCGATGATCCCCACCATAATGCTGAACAGCACCCAGAGGCAGATCATAGCCATCGAGGACAGCAGGACGAATCCCCACCGGTTCGACTGTTTCTGGTAGTGGGCGTAGAGCTGCCGGATCTGGCCGAGCGGCGTCGTGGCCGTCACTGTCTGCTGGGCGCCTTTCCTTTTCCAGGGAAGTCTCAAGGGATCAATCAGTCAGTGTGAGCGAAATCGCACCTGCAGCAGCGACCAAACCGGTCAGGGCACCGACAATCACCTGCCCCACCGTGTGTTCTCCGCACCTCAGCCGGGACCACCCAACCAGTGGGATCAGGGGTAGGAACCAGAATGTGCCAGGGCCGAAGGTCCGCAGCCCGATCGCGACTGGCATGACGATGCCTGCTACGTGCAGGCTCAGCATCCACCGGGGCGATATGAGGGCAGCCACAAGGCTCACGATCCCGTAAGTGGCCATCAGGGCGACGACCGCATCCGACGCCCCCATTCCCGGGAGGATCCACACGGCGAACCCGTTCGACACAACGGCAAAGATCAGGGGCAGCACACGCTGGCCCCCGTCGGGTAGGAAGACGGACGGTGAACGACCGGTCAGCCGGAGTACGATGGCCCAAGAGGTCGGCACACCCGGTCCGAGGACCACGGCCAGCAACAAGACCCCTGCGGACGGCGACCCAGTCATACGGTCCAGGGTCACCAGAGCGAGCACGGCGACCACGGCCGGGTTCAGGATCCGCGTCACCCAGCGGGCGGCGGTATCCCATCCTGATCGATGATTAGCCAAGGTAGCTCAATATATATAGGCTCTACGGGCCCACCCTCACAAAAACCGCCCCCATCAGAAAAACCGTCAAAAACTTCTAAAGCAGACCACTACACCGTCGATAGTTATACGGAGCAATACAATGTGATATCAAGTAATTGCTCTCGGTGAGCCAGGGAGGTCCTGGCAGCCGAAAGAATCAGTTACGAGAAACATCAGAGCAGGTTGCGAGAGTCGATCGGGTGTTGAGCCTCGAACGGCATCTTTGCCAGTGCTTTGTAAGATGGGACAAGGTACAGCTTCGAGTCCCTGAACGCCTGTCTGCCTCGTTACCTCAGTTGTTTCTCAGAACACTTCTCACGCGTTTTTGATGGGACCGTGAGAAGGACGGTCGGAAGGGAATCCGGCCAGGCTTACAAGGAGGTATCCGATGCCACTTCGGGTAAACAACAACATCATCGCCTTGAACACCCGGCGACAGCTGTTGATTAACAACAGACAGCTGGCAACGCGGGTCGAGAGGCTGTCATCAGGTTTGCGCATCAACCGCGCAGCGGACGATGCGGCAGGACTCAGCGTTTCAGAGGGTATGCGGGCCGAGATTGGCGGCTTCCGTCAGGCAGTCAAGAACGCTGAGCACGGCACCAACCTCATCCAGACGGCTGAGGGTGCCCTCAACGAAGTCAGCGACATCCTGATCCGGATGCGCGAGCTGGCTGTCCAGTCGGCATCATCGACGCTCAACGACAGCAACCGTACGGCGCTGAACGCCGAGGTTGTCCAGCTGATCTCAGAAATGGATCGAATCGCGAACTCGACGAGTTACAACGGGGTCTCCCTGCTCAACGGGTTCGGAAACACAGTCAGTGAAGAAACTACTATCGCCTCGACGGCACTTGCCTCGGACACGACCGGAATTGTCGACGTCTCTATAACGGGCGCCGAAGCCGGTAATTACGTCTTCATCGACTCCGATAACAGCGACAATCAGATTACTCTGGGTAACGGAGTAGCTACGCAGACCATCGACATCGGTCCAGCGCTCGATACAGACGATGCAGCCGGCGGCGTAGTTGCCACCGGGAGTGCGATCGTAGCCAACTTCGATCGCCTTGGCATCCAGCTGACTCTGTCAGGCCAGCGCGCACAGATGCTGTCCTCCCCCGCCACGGACGGATACCGCGACGGTGAGCTTCACGGAGAGACGCTGACCATCGAGGGTGGGACCGGCGGATCGTTCCAGATCGGACCGGACCACGGCCAGGTGCATCGCCTCGAGGTGAACATCACCGACATGCGTGCCAGCGGTGTCAACATGAACCTAAGCGGGATCTCAATCGCCACGCTCGAGAGTTCACGGTCCTCGATCTCAACGATCGACCTGGCAATCGAAAGGACCGCCGCAGTCCGCGGAGACCTGGGTGCCATCCAGAATCGACTCGGATTCACGATCCGGTCTCTGGAGAACGCCGTCGAGAACGTCCAGGCGTCGGAGAGTACGATCCGAGATGCAGACGTCGCCGAGGAAGTCTCAGCGTTCACACGGGCACAGATCTTGGTCCAGTCCAGCACGGCGTTGCTGGCGCAGGCCAACGCGATTCCGCAGAACGCATTGTCTCTCCTCCAGTAAGCGGAGGCGGAGTAGTAAGCGAAAGCCCGACCATCGGGCGAGGCGTAGCCCCCGATGGTCCCTGACAGGAGAAGTTTGTCAGGAGGTGGCAACCCCACCACGGCTGGCGCTTCCGCCGACGCTGGCGTCCCATCAGAAATATCGGCGGGTTGTTTTCCCGAAGGAGCCACTGGTCCTCACAGGCCAGTGGCTCTTTTTTTTTAGCTGTTCCCAGGCTCCGCTTGAGAACGCAGATACATTCGCTAGCCCTGGCCCCCGGCCTGCGGGAAGGTGAGCAGGGGTTCACCTACGAGGATGGCCTCCGGGAGGGGCACTCGTTCGCGGAAACCCACGTAGGCAAACGTTTCCTAATCGGATTACTGACCGGTGCGCTAGGCCGCCCGTTCGGTGTGGCCATCGGGTTCTTCCTCGTCGGTCCGGCGAAGCTGAGCCTGACTTTTCAGACCGTGGCGGAGCAGAAGGGTGAGGACTAGCGAGAAGGATTCAGACGGGCCAGGGAAAGGGAGATCGTTCGGACAGGATGACGCCATGTTACGAAACACGATTGCACTCACCCTCGCCGCATACCTTCCGAATGCAAACGTCGCGATCGCCGGTGTCCGGTTCCGACTAGCTGAGGCAGATGCATCCTTGAGTCCGGGCCTGCAATCCGGTGATAAGGGCTTCACCTACGACGATGGGCACCGCGATGGCGGACAGTTCGCCGAGGTCGATGGCGGTAGCAGTTTCGGGGCAGGACTGCTGACTGGCCTTCTGACAGGACCCATCGGGGTGTTGATCGGATACCACGTCGTCGGTCCCAAGAAGATCGAGCCCTCGCTGATGCAGCGACTCGATTCGAAGGGGACAGACTATCGACAGGGATTCAAGGAATCGTGGGATCGAACTTCGAGAGGTAAGAAGCGCGGTTCCTTCAGGATCGGTGGGATTGTCGGCGCAGGGATGATGATTGCGTTGTTGCTTGTGATCGAAAATGCGAGTGAGCATGCGTCGAAAGATGTTGCCGACGGTCTAGACGGCCTCTTCGATAGGTTCCTTGATTCCTTCCCCTACGCCCCCCGAAGGCAAACAGACCTCAGGCAATCCGTTAACAGTTTGTACGCCACGGTCGGCTGACCGGAGCCCACGTCAGGCACCAATCTTGACACAAAAACGCTGAACCCCTATCATTAATGCAATCAACAGGTTGTGCATCGATGACAGTGGACCGCCCGCGCTCAAGGTTGAGACATGCTCTCGACCTTTTCTGTTTCTTGCTGGTCTTGCTGGTCTTGGTGTCCTTGGTGGTTCATCTCGCCCTTCGGCTTACCACATGAACCGATACATGCCGCTTGTCATGCTCGTCGTCCTCGGCCAGGCCGGCATCGCGCACCTGCTGGTGAACAATGTCGTGATCGAACGCCTTTCGGGTCCGAAGGTCGAAGAAATAGAAGAAGTCAAGGTGGACATCGCGATCAGTGACGAGCCTGAGCGCGTCTACCAGGATATGGGCGAGTTCATCATCAACCCGGCGGACACGGCAACCGAGACAGGTCTCCGGTTCATCAAGACGCAGATCAGCCTGGGTTTATCACCAGCGAGCGCCTACGGACAGCTCGAGTCACAACAACCCAAACTGCGGGACGCGATCATCCGGATCATAACGGCGAAGAAAGTCGACCAGCTCGACAACCCCGAGGATCGAGAGTTCATCAAAGACGAAATCAGATTTGTCGTGAACCGCATGCTCCACCGCGGTGAAGTGCTCCAAGTCTACTTCAGCGAATTCATCATCCAGTAGCTCCTTGAACGAAGAAACCACCGTATCCCATGCCGTGCGTCCTCGGACCACCGTTCGGTCAACGACGGACACACGACGGGACTCCTGCCACACCGTCGGATTCCGACCGAGAAGAAGGGCGCATCGATGAAGCTTCGTGCTGCCCTTTCGCTCCAACAGGTCGGAGACATCAAGCAGATCGCGGAAGCCGTGGCCGGTGACGAGGCCAAGGCCCTGAACCGACCCGCTTTGATGGACCTGCTGTGTACGCGGCTTGCCTCCCCCACCACCATTGAGGGCCAGCTCAAGGGACTCGACTCGGAAGGCCGCCAGGTCGTCCAGCGTCTCGCCCAAGAAGGTGGAGAGTTGCCCTACAGCGTCGCGCTCAAGGACCTGGGCAGGGGGTTCTCCCATCGTTTCGACGATCTGCTCGGCGTGCTCACCCTGGCCGGCCTGGTCTATCGCGACCCGGAGTCGCTCAGCAAGGATGACCCACTGGTCGGTATCCCGGAAACGATCCTCCGATCGATCCCCGGGGTTGAAGAGAACGACCGTCTCCGCTCGATCATGTCGACCTTCGCCCTCAGCCAGTTGCGTTCGTTCGCCGAGGACCTGGGCATCGACCCGATCCCCTCGAAAAAGGCCTTCCTGATCGAGGCTATCCGAGACGTGTTGACCGACCCGGACAGCTTGAAGGACTTTGTCCGTTCACTCCCCGATGACCAGCGTATCCTTCTTAACCACTGTCTGTCGCACGACACCCTGACGGTATCAGAGATCCGGGATGCGCTAACGGAAGGCGCCCTTCGGTCACTCGATGAACTGATCTGGAAGACCCCGCTGTTCGTCCGCCCCTCTTCGAGTCGGCTGACGAACGACGATGAGATCCGCCTGGCTGCCGACCTTCGCGCCTCACTCGGAAAGATGGCAAAAGGTCAGGGCGGTAACCTGGAAGGATCCCCGGAGCAGGGCCTGGCCGAGGCGATCGAAGTTCCCGACGAAACCGTCACACCCGGCGAACTCGTCCCCCAGGACCTGACCACCCTGCTCGGCTTGATTGAGCGCCGTCGACCTCGGACCCTCAAGCACGGAGGCATGCCCAAAGGTGAGCTCAAGGAGGCGGGCCGGTTCTTCAAGGCCGACGGCGACCCCGGCTATCCCGACTTCCTGATGCTCTTCGCCGAGGATGTCGGTCTCGTCAAGAACAAGGCCAACCGATGGATCGTGAATTACCGGAAGATGGGCATGCTCGAGGATCGTGCAAAGCTGACCGCAGCGCTCTTGAAGTTCTGGAAGACGACAGATCGCTGGAACGAGTGGGCTGCCGATCGGACGGCCACGTCGCCGAAGAAGACACGGACCGACGAGATGCTCGTCCTCCGCAAGGAAGTCCTGACGGCACTTGGCAAATGCCCGCTCGGCCAGTGGATTGCCTACCCGCAGTTCTACAAGATGCTCCACCGGATCTCCACGCCGTTCCGTGAACTGGCGGAGGGTCCGGCGTCGGGCAAAGCGCTCGCTTCTCGGGGCACAACAGCCGATGAGATCCTCCGCCGGATGATGTCATCCACACTGGCGTGGGTCGGCCTCGTCGAGATCGGTAACCCCAACGCGTTCAATCGCCCGTTGCACACCGTCGATGGCGCTTGCTTCCGGCTGACCCCAGTGGGCGCGCACATCGTCGACAAGAAGAACGCGCCGGAGCCCGAGTTCGCGATCCCCTTCGACAAGGAAGCGACCTTCATCATTCAGCCGAACCTCGAGATCCTCGCCCCCCCCGAATTACCGCCGGCCGATTACGTCCGGCTGTGCGGGGTGAGCGATCTCAACTCGATCGACGTCGTCAGTCACTTTCAAATCACCAAAGAAGCGTTTCTGGATGCCTTCAATCGCTCCAGTTCTGCCAGGACGATACGGAAGTTCCTGGAAAGTCGGAGCGCAACAGGAGTACCTGACATGGTCAAGTCCTTGATCAAAGAGTGCGAGGACAAACACGGTGAGATTCGCATCAAGCAGGCTTCGGGTTATCTCGAGGTCGACGATACAGCGATGATGGACGAGCTGCTCGCCCAGAAGCAGGTGGCCGAGGTGATCGACGAGCGCCTCAGCGATTGCGTGGCCTCCATCAAGGCGACCGTCAAGCCCGATACCGTGGCCAACACGCTCAGTAAGCTCGGCTACATGCCCGCCTTGGAAACACACGGGGAAGAGACGGAAGACGGCGTCATCCAGCTTAACTACCGGGGCTCGGATCTGTCACGCATCGTGGGGTTCCTTGAGGCAAGTCAGACCTTCCTGGGCAACTATGGTGACGGCGATTCAGGTCCCACAACGCTCATCCGCCAGCTCAAGCGGAGTCTGCGACGCTCACCTGGTGAGCCGCTCGAGAAAGCGAAGGCGAAGTATACCGACGCTTTCGAGTCAGCCATCAAGCAGATTCGCGAATCCGACGGTCGCGCGGTCAAAAACGCTTACCAGGGCAACACGCCGGCGTCGAAGGCAAAGGATATCCGGAAGCTGATCGACTATGCCATCGAGAACCGGATGCGCATCAAGCTCGGATATGGGGACCGCAACCACCAGGGTCGCGTCGTCGAACCGACCTCCGAAGACGATCAGATGCTCTACGCCTATTGCCGCAGCCGCAAGGGCGATCGGGTATTCCGTGTAGACAGAATTGTACAGGCCGAACTGACCGATGAGGTCTTTTAGCAGACCCGTTACAGTAGCCTGAGACAGTCCTCACCGGCGGCCTCCGGCCGCCGGAGGATCTAACTGATACGCTAGCCCCCAGCCGCAGGCTGGGGGCGATTCCTTTTCTGCTCCACTCTATCTTACCCCCTCCCTCGCCGCTCCGTAACCTCGACGAAGAAGGGTCGCCCCCCTTGCGCTACCAGCACTCAGACGACTTCCGTCCCAATGTCCTCGCACACACACCCCTCCATCTTGCACACCCCAAATCCGCACACTATATTTCCCGTAAACGCCGTGGTGGCGGTCCGCCCCCCGACGGACGCACTGCGACGGTTACCCGGCCATCAGCGACGCTTGACAGAGCTCGGTAGTGCTGATGGCCCTTTTCTTTTGCAACAGGGATCACCACAGACAATGTCGCCAATCCTCCGCCTGATCATCGCCGCTGCGCTTACCTTGTCCGTCAGGTCTGGATCCCTTCAGGCACAGAACACAGGCGTTCCGAAAAGTCTATCCCTTCCCGGCGGCAGAACGTCTCTGACGCTGGATCTGACGGATCAGGATTACCAGCTGATTCTCTACAGCGCCCTCCGCGACGAGTCGGACACGACGCGAACCTATAATTTCACTGTCGCCGGCAGTTTCGCGACCAAGCCTGTCGTCGACCTCATCAGCAAATCCGTCCAGGAGACGCACGACCACCATTCCCTGCTGCGGCATGAAGAAGCCGAACTGGCCACGCGGTTCCGGGAGACCGGCGTTCCTCCGGCCACCAAGCGGGCAATTCCCTTCCAGGTCGGCTCTACACGTACGTTTGTGTTCGAATCCTTCGGGAATGTGTCCACGCTGAACGTGACCGCGACGCTCGCCGCCTCCAACAGTCGTGCAGAAGCCTGGATCGACAACAACACCTCGGCGATCACGACGGCAGAGGCCCAGGCACAGATCGACCAGTTCACCAACAGCACATACCCCATTGTTACGGGTGTATTCGGTGAGCCGTCCGATGTCGACAGCGACGGTAAGGTCCTTTTCCTGTATACCGAACTCGTCGACCAGGTCGGGGACGTGGCAGGCTTCTATAGGAGCAAGTCGCTGTTCTCCACGCAGGACGGGGGAGACGGCAATGTTGCCGATATGATGTATATCGGGCTCGACCACAGTGACACCTTCTTCGAGTCCCTCCTGGCCCACGAGTTCCAGCACCTCATCAACTACAACCAACATGTACGGGTCCGTAACGGCCCGTCCGAGACCGCACCGATCAACGAGGCGATGTCCCACATTGCTGAGGATCTCGTAAACCAGCACACCCAAGGCGGCAATCCCTCGAACATCCGTACCTACACATCCAATCCCTCGATCTACTCGATCCTGGCCGAATCGGCCCACGACAGTGGGGTTCGCGGCACCGCCTACACCTTCGCGCGAAGCATGATGGAATCTTTCGGGGATGACATACCCACCCAGCTCGTCCAGACCAGCCTCTCCGGGATCGCGAACGTCGAGGACGTCTCGGGTCAAACCTTCGAACAGGTCTACGAGACGTATCTGGCCAGAATGTTCCTGGCCGGATCGGGACTCAACAGCAGCTACGAGTTCACCTACCCCTTCTTTACCGACCCGACGACGGGTGGGCGGTCGCTTCCCGTCCCTGATGAGCGCGCGATCAACCCCGATGTCCTTACAGCGACTGGATCGGTCAAAGCCTACGCAGCCGCTTCCATCCGACTGATGGGAACCGGGGTATCGTCCTTCGACATCACCACGGACATCTCAGGCGAATTCCGCGGCATCCTGATCCCGTTACCGCGAGGTTTCCAGCACAACGTGGCCCTCAAGCCAGACTACTTCGCCGGATACACTTTCGACGCTCCCATCACAGGCAACTACACGACGGGTGAGGCTACGCGATTTACCGGATCGACGACCCTAACAGAGAACAATCGGATCCTGTTCCGATTTGATCCGGTCGTCGCCGGTCTGGACACGGTTGAATTCAGCGCGGACATCGTGAACGGCCAGTTCGCCTTGAGCGTCCTGTTTTCCCACGACCGGTCCGGTGACTACGAGATGAGCATTTTCTCAGGCCTCCAGGGAGAGTCACTCCCATTCGTAGGACGCGTCCCGACCGTTCACGTGGCGCCCGGGTCCGGAACAGTTGATCTCCCATCCGACTTCTTCAGCGGGATCCAGCTCGACAACACCGTGTCGACCGAGGTGTCGGCTGGCGATGCCGTCCGGTTGTCTGGTACCATCAGCAATGCAAGCATTTCCGAGGTCTCTTTCGAGTTCACCCATCTCGTGACCGGCGAGCAGGTCGCGACCTTCATGGAAACCGGCAGCGGCAGTTTTGAAACGGTCTTCGTGTTCACCCCCGAACAGACCGGGAGCTACATCCTGAAGGTCTACGCCGGGCAGGCCGGTAACAGCCTGCCGCTCCTGGGAGAGTTCCGCGGGTTCACTGTCACCGAGGGATCGGGAGAAATCCTCATCCCGGTCGACTTCTTCAAGGGGCTCACGCTGCAGACCGGGATGCCGACCGACATCGCATCCGGGAGAGCCATCAACCTATCCGGGACAGTGACAGACAGCGATATCGAGGTCTTAATCTTCAGGTTCACGTCGGATCAGGGCGATGAGATCCAATATCAGATCGAGGCCGACCAGGGCTCATTCCAAAAGGGCGCCATCTTCCGCCCCAGTCAGGCCGGGACGTACAAACTGGACGTATTCGGGGGGCCATCCGGAGGAAGTCTCCCGCACCAGGGGGACTTCTCACCGATCGTCGTAACGGCTTCAGATGGCCCGCACTTCCTCCCCATTGACGCATTCTCCGGGATGACCTTGGACGAGCCCCTGCTCACGGAACTCTTCTCCAGCGGATCTCTCCGCCTGTCAGGCACGCTCGCCAACACGACCGTCACCCAGATCGCCGTTCGTCTGGACAGCGTAGACGGATCGGTTCGGCAAGCGGAATTCGGTGACGTATCGAGCGGACAGTTCGACGTGACCGTTCCCACGTCTGGCATGGCGATCGGAGACTACACGATTGTCGTGTTCACGGGGCAGGCAGGACAAAGCCTGTCATCTCTGGACAGTGTCGGGCCCGTCTCGGTGGTCAGCAGCCAGCCCCGAGCCTCCCTCGCCACTTCACTCGTCGCCTTCGGCTCGATCGATGTCGAGGATACGGATCAACAAAGCCTGACCATCCAGAACGTCGGCAGCCAGACCCTCACCGTGGCCGCGGCCGTATCGGGAAGTGCCTTCAGTACACCCACGTCGGCAGTGACGGTAGCCGCCGGGAGCAGCAGCTCGATCACCATCGTGTTCACGCCGAGCACTGATGGAGGGTCGACCGGAACCCTGACGCTTTCGACCAACGACCCGACCCGGCCGACGATCGCGCTCGACCTCGTGGGTACCGGGGCAGCCACGGCTCCCCCTCCCGTGCCCGTGCTGACCTTAAGTGCGACCACGCTCTCCTTCCCTTCGACAGAGATCGGGACGTCGGCTACGCTCACCGTGTCACTGCAGAACACCGGCAATGCGGACCTGAGCCTGTCAGCGCTGTCCGTCGACGGACCGTTTTCAGCGACTGCCGACGCCACCATTGCCCCAGCCGAGGGAACGATTACGATCGAGGTCGTCTTCAATCCGGTCGCAGCAGGTGATTTCACGGGAACGTTATCGGTCACGACAAACGCCGGTGACGATCCGACTCAGATCACGCTGGCCGCCAGCGCTACATCTTCCCCACCGCCGCCAGCCGACGCCACACTCCTAGGAGATATCGACGGTAACAAAACCGTAGATTTCTCGGACTTTCTATCCTTCGCTGGTGCGTTCGGCACGAGTTCAGGTGACGCCGGCTACCTGGCCCTGGCAGATCTCGACGACAGCGGATCTGTTGACTTCTCGGACTTCCTGACATTCGCCTCACTGTTCGGCAAGTCGGTCTAGCCCACAGGGCTTGACTGGTGTGGTGCACAATGTCACAGCCCTCAGCACCTCGCGTCGATCTGAAACATCCGTCCGCAGGGATGGTCTTATTCCTGGATATCAAAGGGAGGAGATCACGGTGGACGACCTGTATTTGAACGCAGAGCACTACGACCGGCTGTATCCCAACTAACCCGGATCCTTCTGGTCGAAGATGGTCAAGCGACACGGGGACCCGGTCCTCGATTTGGGCAACTGAACAGGACGGATCGGGCTCGATTTCGCCGCTCAGGATCACGACGTAACCGGGATCGAGTGAGCCCAGCCATGATCGAACGGGCGAGAGGCAAGGCAGCGGAACGTGCACTGTCCGTGACATTCATCGAAGGGGACGCGCGCACGTTCACGCTCGACCGCCAATTCCGAACTGTTCTGTTCCCAGCCAACGCGCTTTGTCACATCCTGACTCGCGAGGACTTCGAGGAACTGGCTGACCAAGTTCGCAGCCATCTTCACGAGGACGGCCGGTTCGTGATCGACACGTTCGTACCCAGCTCGACCGCGCTCACCCGGGATCCGGAGGGCCGATTCGCGTTCGGGAACTACGCAACAGATGAGGGCAAGACCACGGTGACCTTCAGCAACGGATACGACCACGCCTCACAGATCAACCACATTACGACCTACACCCAGAACGGTGAAGGCAAAACGGTTCAGGGCACACTCGACGTGCGGATGTGCCATCCCCAGGAACTCGGCGCGCTCCTGGAGTACAACGGCCTTCCGGTCGAGACGCGTTACGGCACCCTTGACCTCGAACCGTACGGCCCCGAATCCGGCCGTCAGTTGGTCGTTTGCCGAAAGGGATAGCGTGTTCAATCGTTCGTATCTGCCTGAAGCGAACCTCGAGTTCGCCGTCATCACCGACACGCACTACGTGATCGACCCTGGCGACCGGCCGCTCGAGTTCGAGTCCCGTCGAACCCAGACGCACCGCAGCCGCGCCGCACTCGAGGTCCTCCGGGACCTCGACGCTGACGTCTCCTTCCATCTCGGCGATCTCGTTCAGGAGTATCCCGAAACCCCCGACTTCCGCCAGGCGCTGACAGAGGCGCTCGACCAGATCGAGAACATCGGAATCACGCTCAACCACTGTGCGGGCAACCACGACGTCGGTGATAAACCCGACCCCTCGATGCCCACACATCCGGTCACCCGCGAAGGCCTGGATGTTTACCACGATCGAGTCGGTCGGTCTTTCTACAGCCTCGACCGCCGCGACTGGCACTTCACGGTCATGAACTCACAACTCCTGAACACGGACCTCCCCGAAGCATCGGAGCAGATTGAATGGGTCGAACAAGATTTGGCTTCAGCATCCGGCAAACGGACTGCCCTGTTCCTGCATCTTCCGCTCTACCTGCTCGACCGAACCGACGCAGCCTTCGGAAACTACGACGTTGTCGACGAGCCGGCTCGCAGCCAGATCCTGGATCTGGTCGACCGCCACGGCGTGGAACTGGTCTGCGCTGCACACGTCCACTTCGCATTCTTCGACAGGATGGGCACGGCAGATTACCAACTCCTCCCATCGCCCGCCTTCACCAGACCGGGATTCTCAAATCTCTTCACGTCGCCTCCCCCACCCGAACACGGCCGTGACGACACCCCCAAGCTGGCGTTCTACCTGTTCCGGTCAGGACAGGGCTATCTGGACCGACATACTGTTCGGACCTCAGGCCGCACATCCTTCGGACCCGGCTCCCCGGTGATCACCAGAACCGCTCGTGCACTGCCCGGCAGCAGGATGGGACTGACGTTGACCCACACCCCCACTCCTGTCGGCCAGGTCCCTCTCGCGTATCCCTCGATCATTCGCCAGACTGTGCGCAACGATTACCCCTTGTTGACCTGCCAGGAAATGGGTGTCCGTCACCTCAGAGTGCCGATCGAGGATGTGGCCGATGACGGCCAGAACAGTCGACTCCAGATCCTGAGGGATAAGGGCACCGAGATCACGGCCATCTGTCCGGTTCGCGAACCAGACCAAACGGAACGTGCGTTCAACAGCGTAACGGGACGCGTCGACGGGTTCGAACTCCAGATCGCCCGGGATGATCTGTCACGCTTCGAGGGACGAATAGAGTCACCGGTTCCGATTTCCTGCGCGCAGGTCGACCCGTCGGAACACGTTACCGGTAAGCAGCACCTCAGGACACGGGTGGGTTTCCGGGTTAGCGAGGCGAACAGGCCTTCGCCATTCGATCGGCTTGTCCTGTCAGTTGCAACCTGGGAATCACCAATGGTTCTGGAGTCCCTGACGGACACCTTCGCCGGTTCTCTCGACATCTCCCTGGACCTCCTCGATGATGACGAAGCGAACCTGGAGCGAGTCATCCAGGCCTCGATGCTGGTCGCGTCCTTGCCGAATGCGCGGCTGTTCTGCCAGCCCTACCTCGACCTCGACCGCACGATGGACGTTGCAAACGGCTTTCTCGACCCTCTCTGTAACCCGCGCCCGATCGTGACAGTCTACCGAATGCTGAACACCCTCCTCTATTGCTCGGACGACCGATGGCGTCTCGAGACCACGGATCCCCTGACGATACGCTCTGACCGCAGAGAGCTCTGCCTGGGCGGACCACACCTTCAGGAATGCAGAATCCTCGACCTCGAACAAGGAACCAGCCACGAGACCGGTGAGGTTGCGGTCTCCCACGGTTTGCGGGAAATTTTCCTGTAGAGCGTCACTTTTCAGAAACCTTTTGCGCCTCTGCTGGCTCTGTATAGCAGGGACAGGTAAGTGCCACTCATCTCCACGGAGCGCTGCATGCCTTACGAACGGCTGGTTCGCGTAGTAAACAAATCACCCGATAAACAGACAAGAGACACGGCCTTTTCCGAACTGATGCGTCGGTTCGAGCCGATGGTCATGTATCACACGAATCGAACGATGGGCGATCCCGACAAGGCGGAGAATGTCGCCCAGAACAAGTTATACCGACCGAAGAGGCGAGTGCGCTCGACCGGGTCGTGGCCAAACAGCAATCGGAGCGCCTGACCCGCGCGATCGATCGGCTCCCGGAGTCCGAGCGAATCGCAACACGCATGCTCTACTACGAGCACCTCTCACGTGCGGAAATCGCTCACCAGCTAAAGCTGCCGCCCAAGACCATCAAGAGCCGACTCCACGCAGCCCGAGGTCGACTCAGAACTTCGTTGACCCGACAGACCCCGACGCTCGAGCGGCTCGTCCGGGAGGCCCGCCCACGGCTCAGTGTGTCTGCCGTGCACGCGCGCCCCCCCCACGTCGTGGAACTCCCCGTCCGGCCCGGCACCGTGTCGATGGCCGCCTAGCTAACGATAAAGCCGCTCGAGAGCTAATCTCGAGCGACTTTGTCGTTTGGATGCCCCTGGCCAGACTATCTACCCTCTGCTGAGCGCTACTTGCTCCGCCCCTACTGGGCTCCAGCATATCCAGCCTTTCTTGGCGTCCTTGGGAGTTCATGCTTCCGGTTTTACTCCACCAATCCGCTACCACGCACTTTCCATTTCCCGACCGACCCCGTATTTTTTCCGCTCACGACCTCAAGTGAGCGTGCATGAATACCGTCCTCGACACCCCCTTCATCCAGAAATCCGCGAGCCACGCCACGTTGCCCGGCGGGAGGCACCCCAACGACATCCGTACGCTGATTCGGACGGCTGATGGCACGATCTGGATCGGCACGGCTCACGGTCTGTTCACGACCTCAGACACTGAGACTTTCAACCGGGTGGACGATGACCTGCTCGGATACCCCGACATCAACACGACCGTGATCGGCCAGGACGGCGCTTTGTATGCCGGTATGGGCCTCGGGCTAGCCAGCTTTGACCAGGGAAACTGGCGAACACACCTGTCTGACACTTGGGAATTGGGCTCGATCTGTGCGGTCTGCCCGGGCAATCCCCTCATCATCGCCTCAACCGCCACCGGACTGAATACGCTGATCGATGGCCAGGTAACGCCGGTCACCGACGCCTACCCCGAAGGCCGGCGGATATACGGCATTTCACGCCGACCCGGTTCGGTCCTCGCCTGGGGGGAGGATGGCGCGAGTCTCCTGAACGGCGACCTGACCGTCTCAACCCGTCTCTTGGAGGGGCAATCGATTCGGGACATCTTCGAAGACGTGTCGATCACCTACTTCGCCACCGCGGACGGCCTCTACAAACAGGACGGTGAATCGGCCCCGAGACACGTTGACACGCCCATTCGCGACATCTATGCCATCGCTCGGACAAAGATCGGACTCGGTCTCGCTACGTCGTCGGGCGTCTGCATCCACGCGGACCGATGGCATTACCTTACGGGACCACGCTGGCTGCCTTCCGACGACACCCGCGCCCTCATCCAACACGAGGACACACTGCTCGTCGCCACGGGAGACGGTCTGGGTCGGATCCGGTTCTCGGAAACCACATTGGCCGACAAAGAACCCGGATTCCAGACGCGTATCCGCGACCGACACCTCCGCCTGAAAGGCTATGTCACCACTTCACGACTGACGACACCGGGCAACCTCGGTTCGAACGTGCCCGTTCCCTCTGACAACGACGGCCTGTGGACAGCTCTGTACCTCGCCGCCCAATCCTACCGCTATGCCGTCACCGGATCGGACGAGGCGCGCGGTTGGGCGAATCAGGCATTCGACGCCATCGAATGGCTCGAGGCCGTCACTACGGTTGACGGTTTCCCGACCAAGGCGATCGTGGAGAAAGATTGGAACACTGGATCGGATGCGGTCACCTGGTATCCCAGCGCTGACGGCGAATGGCTCTGGAAAGGCGACTGCAGTTCGGACGAGATCGACGGACATATGTACGGATACTCGATCTTCTACGATCTGGCGGCGGACGACGCCTACAAAGAGCGGATCGTGTCTCTGGTCCACCGGATCATGGACCACATCATCGGGAACGGATACCTGATCATCGGGAAGGACGGAAAGCGCACCCGTTGGGGTGTCTGGGCGCCCGAATATCTGAACGGCCCCTGGCGGGCCCAGCGGGGCCTGAATTCGCTCGAGATCCTGTCCCACCTGAAATCTGCTCACCACATCACGGGCGACGACCGCTACGGCGACGCCTACCGCGACCTTATTGAGAACCACGGCTACGCCGAGAACGCGCGACACGTCAAGCTGACCCTACCCGGCCACGTCAACCACTCCGACGACGAGCTTGCCTTCATCTCTTACTATCCGCTCCTGAACTACGAGACGGACGAAGGGCTCCGGTCGATCTACCTCGAAAGCCTCGAGGAATCGTGGCAGGAAGAGCGTCCGGAGCGAAATCCGTGGTGGAACTACATCTACGGGGCCGTAACGGAGAATGCCTGTGATGCAGAGGAAGCCGCCCGGACCCTGCGCGAGATCCCCCTCGATCTGATCGACTGGCCGATCAGGAACAGCCACCGGGCAGACGTTCGTCTCGATGCGGACCGGGGACGCAAAGGGGAGCTTCAATCGATCGGCGTCCTGCCCTACGATGAACTGCCGGCCCTGAAGTGGAACGCGAACCCATACGCCCTGGATGGTGGCGGCAACGCCACCCGTGAAGATGACGGCACCTACTTCCTACTCCCTTACTGGATGGGCCGCTACTACGGATTCCTGGAGGACACGGACTCGTGAACCGTCGAAAGCCGAGCTGGGGAGGAGATCCGGTCCCCCTTCCGTCACTAGAGGACATCCGCACCGCCTCACAGCGATGCGCTGATGTGGCCGTAAGAACCCCACTGCTTCCTTATCTGGGTCCCGATCCGGACATCCTCCTGAAACTCGAGACGCTTCAGCCGATCGGCTCTTTCAAGCTTCGCGGTGTATATAATTGGGCCACTCAGTTGACGCCTGAACAGCGAGAACAAGGCATCTCCACGACCAGCGCAGGCAACACGGCGCAGGCCCTGGGCTACGTGGCCAGACACTTCGACGTACCATCCAGGACGTTGTTGCCGGAGACGGTACCGGACGCAAAACTGAACGCCATCACGGCCTACGGTGTAGAACCGGTTAAGGTGACCGTCGAGAAACTCTTCTCGTACATGCTGAAGGAAGGCTGGCGAGACGAACCTTACTGCTACCTGAATCCCTGGGGAGAACCACAGATGATCGCTGGATCTGGGACGGTCGGGTTGGAAATCCTAGAAGACGCGTCAGTCGATACGGTCTACGTGCCCGTTGGGGGCGGTGGCTTGGCGGCTGGCGTGGGGTCGGCGGTCACGGCGGTAAACAAGTCGGTGAAGATCGTGGGCGTTCAGCCAGAAGGCTGTCCAGCGCTCAAGGAGAGCTTTGACCGGGGCGAAGGTTCATGGGTCTCCCCCACCGACACGATCTGTGATGGCACCAATGTGCCGCTGATCGTAACCGAAATGTATCCGATTCTCCGCGACGTCATCGACGAGGTCGTCATCGTCCCGGAAAAGGTCGTTCACCGTGCGGTGCGGGAGCTGGCCTTGCTGAACAAGGTGGTTTCGGAAGGGTCGGGAGCGCTCGCGCTGGCCGGAGCACTCTGCACAGATCCTGAGGTCAGGGGGAAATCCGCGTGTGTTGTGAGTGGAGGGAGCGTGGATCCGGACCTCTTCGCCCGAATCGTTCAGGCGTCTGCCTGACTGGACAGCGTTCTGCCGTGCCAGGCATCCGTGACGGCGAACAAGACGGACACCGACACGAGCTCCACGACCGACGGTCGGGCGTGATCGGCAAGTCCGGGCAGCCCCATCAGCGCGGCCCATGAGAGTGTCAGGACACCGAAACCCAGCGCCACGAGCCTGGAGAACCGTGCCAACAGGGTGCGTTGTTTCCAACCGTTTCTCAGGTAAGGCTCGGTCAGCAGGATGACGAGCAGACCGGACGCGGCAAAAAGGAAGAACCCGACCTTGTCCACCAGAAACAGAAGTTTCGAATCGATACCGGATACGATCAGCACCGAAACGATCACCTCACGAACGTAGACCAGGTCGTAGAACCCGATCGCCAGGCTCACGGCCCAACATAGGTAGGGCCAGACCGACCCCTTCCGTTCATCCTCGAGTTGAAGGGTCGTCATCTGGAAGCCTTAGAGAGAGTCAATGCGAACACCAAGACGCTTCATCCTTCTTCTTGTTCTCGCTTCTATCGTCGGCCAGGCGGAAGGCCGGCCCGGCCCGAAGCCGCCGCGTCATGAATTCTCGTTCGTGGTCCTGGGGGACAGCCAGTTCCATTACCCGGGCGAGTTCAACCAGCTGTTCGACGAAGTCGCCGTCATCAATCCGTCGTTCGTTCTCCAGATCGGCGACATGATTCGCGGCTACGTCGAGACGGATGACGAGTTCCGCGCCCAGTGGAAGCGGTTCAAAGACCAGACCTCTGGCTTGGGATCGATCCCGTTCTACCCCGTCCCAGGTAACCACGACGTCTACAGCAAGGACCGCACAGCCGGTGGCGCAAAAGTATACCAGGAAGAGTGGGGAGACCTCTATTACAGCTTTGACTACAGAAACGCCCACTTCACTGTGCTCGACACCGATCAAGCAGGTGAGTTCCAATCGATGACAGGTCAACAACTTAAGTGGCTCGAGGCCGATCTCCACAAAGCGCGCCGCAAGGACCACCGGTTCATCTTTTTCCATCGACCGACACATCTGCTCGAGAACGGAGACGAACTCCACCACCTGTTCATCGAACACAAGGTAACGGCCGTATTCGGCGGACACCAGCATCACTATCACGAAGTCATACGGGACGAGCCTCCCTACATCATGACCATGGCCGCCGCCAGCCTCGTTACGGATACGGAGAAAAGCGGGAGCTTCCACCACTTCCTGCACGTGACCGTTAGAGACGACGACTTCACGTACGCCGTCGTCCAGAAGGGAGGCGCGGGTAAGCCCGGCTTCGTCGTCTTCCAAGACAACAAGGGTCTCTACCGGATTCGCGGACGGCTCTTTAGACCGCGCTCAGTCGTCTTTGAATCGCTCGAAATCGTGGAAGGGCGAAGCATCGTCCCCCTCGAATTGACCAACCCGACCGATCAGGAACTGCACGTCTATCTCGAGTGGAAACTGCCCACCCGTTGGGCCGTGTCGCCGGCCCGGGGCACGCTGGAAACGCTCCCTCCCGTGACCGAAAGGCAGAAGGTTTCCTTCGAGCTCGACCACGTCAGTCAGGGTAAACTTGAGGCGTATCCAACTTTCAAGATACAGACGCTCTATCTGACACACGACGATGATTGGATTACGACAGAAAGAACCTTCGAAGTGCTCGCAAAACCGAAGGACGGCCGATGACGGACGAAGCCACTAAACTGCTCGACCGCGTCAGGATCGTCCTTGTCGAGCCCAAGCAGGCGGGCAACATCGGGTCGATCTCCCGTGCCATGCGGAACGCAGGTCTTTCACGCCTGGTACTCGTCAACCCGGGAGCCGACCATACGAGCGGCGACGCCAGAAAGATGGCCGTTGGCGCCGGTGACATACTCTACGGCGCCAAAATCGTCGACACCCTCGAAGAAGCGGTTGAGGACGCCCTGCTGGTCGTCGGCACGTCCCACAAGACGCGAAAAGACTTCCCCGTCGTCTTCGGCCCCCAGGAGGTCGCCGGTCGTCTGGTCTCCATCCCGAAGGAGGGTGAGGGCGCGCTCGTGTTCGGGCGGGAGACCCGAGGCCTGACGAACAAGGAAATCCAACTCTGCCAGCTCACGGCTCAGATCCCGTCCGCCCGTCGATACCCCTCCTATAACCTCTCCCAGGCCGTCCTGATTTTCGGTTACGAGCTTCACCGCGCCGCTCTAGATCCACCCGAACTACCGGACTGGGACATCTCACCCCACGGGCAGGTCGAGGCCATGTATCGTCACCTGGCCCAATCACTCGACAACCTAGGGTTCAAGTCCCCCCATCGCCCGGAGACGTTCATCAGATCGGTACGCCGCTTCTTCGGACGGATCCCACTTGAAAAACGGGACATCTCCACGATCCACCGGATATGCCGACAGGTCGATCGGTTCATCGGTAAACACGGGATCCAGATGCCGGACGAGCCGGGCCCGATGACACGCGCCAACGAGCAGGCCCGCGCCGAAGACGATCAAGATCGGGAATAGCCTTGCCCTGATGGCGATCTACCTGATCGCCTACGCCGGACTGCACAGCCTCCTCACAACTGTTCGGATCAAATCCCGGATCGACAGCTGCTGTCCAGGCCTCTCGCGGTTCTACAGGTCAACTTACTCCGTCGTCAGCATCGTCACCCCCGACCCACTGCTCGGGTTCCTCAAGGAGGGTGCCCTGCTCTACTCAATCTCGGGTTGGGCACGTGAGGCGCTGTTCGGACTCCAGATGCTCAGCGCAATCGGATTCCTGTATGCCGCACGTGCAATCGACCTCGGCGAATTCCTCGGCTACCGCCCCCTTCTGTGGAGCGTGGCGGTCTATCTGTCGACGGCCCCTACCGCATCTGCCGTCACCCCCTGTTCCTGATCGCCTAGCGAACAATCACCGACACCTACGCCCTGTTAACGACCTGGACCATTGCCTACTTCTGGTCCGGCTCCTGGCTGGAAGAACGTAGGCTTCTGAAGGAGTTCGCTACGGTCTACGAAGCCGACCACTCCTCAATCCCCCACTTCTTTCCCTTCCCCCGCAAACAAAAAGCCGACCCCTCATAGAGAGACCGACTTTCGACTTTGCGACTTTTGACTTTCGACCCAGCACCCGTAAACCGCTCTAGGGCTTCCTGACTTCCCCCCCCGCCGCTTCCAGCAAGAGCGTCACCTTGGCCGGATGCAGCTCCAGCTCATCCGCAATCTCGTCGATCGTCTTCCCACCCTCATACATCTGGGAGACCTCGTCCTTCGACCCCTTCTCGCTGTAGCCTTTCGTCCCATACATGCCGTCGTGCTTGGTTACTTCGATGTCACCAAGCACCTGACACTGGCAGGACAGCCTGAGATTCCCCTTCAGCTGAATAAACCGGAACTTCTCCTTGGCGCCCTTCACCGACACGGCATCGTGCGGCTTGACCTCAACGGCACACGTGCCACAAAGCCCCATCCCCTCACAATTCGTGTATTTGGCCAGCCCGTTGTAGAGCTCGATATCGTTCTCTATCGCCAGTTCACGCAGATTGGTATGCTTCGCGCACTCCATGGTCTGGCCGGTGTTCACAAATGTGACAGTGCACGTGGTTTTCGGCTCACTCTTCCGCTCAACAACGGTCGCCATATCGGATACATCTCCACACTGAGTTCTCGTCTGAAAAGCCCAACTAAAGTAATACCGATCTCCGGGCACGACAAGAAAAAACAGATACTTATGGCAAATATTGACATTCCCTAAGACGTCCTCTATACTAGGCTATCCAGAGACAAAGCAACTCACCAGGAGGGGTGGATGTTCGGTCTACATGTGATGGATTTTGCCACACTGGCCCTGTATCTGATCGGGATCATTATCGCCGGTTTATGGGCGGCCCGAAAGGTCAAGAGTGTTGGCGACTACTTCATGGGCGGTCGTTCCTTCGGGAAGGCCTTCATGATTATGCACGCGTTCGGAACCGGGACGCATACGGATCAGGCCGTCACAGTGGCCGGGGCCTCCTACAAGCTGGGACTCGGCGGCATCTGGTATCAGTGGCTGTATCTGTTCGCCACACCCTTCTACTGGATCATCGCTCCCATCTTCCGCCGGCTCCGCTACATCACCACCGCCGACTACTTCGCGGATCGCTTCGGTAAGTCGCTCGAATTCACCTACACCATCTGGGGACTGTTCTATTTCGCGCTCCAGATCGGCACGATGCTTCTCGGCACCGGAAAGACCGCCAGCGCGATCACCGGTGGCGCAGTCAGCGAATGGACGGCGATCTGGATCATGACCGTCCTGTTCCTGAGCTACGGCCTGATGGGGGGTCTTCCTGCCGCAATCGTGACCGACTTCATCCAGGGCATCTTTATCATCGTTCTGTCTTTCCTGCTGGTCCCGTACGTCATAGGAGAAGTCGGCGGCTTCTCCGGGCTCCACCAACAGGTTCCCGCAGAAATGTTCAGCCTGGTCGCGCCCGACGATCCGCCCCTAGGGTATGACCGGATCACGGAATACTTCATCTTTATGGTCGTCATAAACGCGCTCGTGGGCATCGTCGCGCAGCCGCATCACATGGAGGTCGGTGGCGCCGGAAAGTCTGAGCTGGAAGGGCGCGTTGGCTGGACGTTCGGTAACATGATCAAGCGTTTATGCACGGTCGCCTGGGCCCTCACCGGCGTCGCCTGCATCGCGCTCTATCCTGGGCTCGAAGACCCCGAGCACGCCTTCGGACTCGCGTCACGTGACCTACTCCCGATCGGGCTGGTCGGCGTGATGCTCGCGTCGATGATTGCCGCCGTCATGTCGACCTGTGACTCGTTCATGGTCGACGGTGCGGCCCTTTTTGTCGGCAACTTCTACAAACGCTACTTCAAACCGGACGAGTCCGAGAAACACTACCTGAACGTGGGCCGGATCGTGGCGCTCGTGATCGTTGGCGCGGGACTCGTCGTGGCCGACCAGTTCCATTCCGTCGTGGAGATAATCCGGTTCTCCTGGTCGTTCGTCGCCTTCTTCGGGATCGCCTTCTGGGGCGGCATCATCTGGCGACGGTGCAACAGCCAGGGTGCCTGGGCGGGTATCCTCGTTTCCGGCGGGCTGTGGTATCTGGCCAGCGCAGAGTGGGGTTGGGAGCTTCCGGATCAATATCTGCTCTATATCATCGGCGGATTCGCGGCCATGATCATTGTCAGCCTCCTCACCCCCAAGCCAGACCAGGATCGGCTGGACAAGTTCTACACGGTTCTGCACACGCCGGTCGGCCAGGAGCACAAACTCAGAGAAGCCGGCATCGACGTCGTCCTCGAATAGGAGTCCCCATGTTTGACCTGGAAATCAGGAAACCGAACAAAGAGACTGTGGTCGGGTTCATCGTGGCCTGGGTCTGCGTCATCTTTGTGATGCTGCTGACCATGTTCATCGCCCAGATCGGGGCCTGACAAACCAGACAAGTGACCGACGTCGTCGTTCACGAGACCGCGGGCCTCGACCGCGCTCAGATACCGGTCCGCTTCGGTCTCGAGCTCGATGACACGAACGGGTCGGAGGGATGGCAGGTTTACGAAGGTGACGACCCGGTCCCCTCTCAAATCACCGTCACCACAAAAGGCCCGCACACCCACCTGGCCGTCTATGCGGTCCTTCCCCGCATCCGCGGTGACGAACAACGTACGCTTCGCATCGTCCAATCTCCGGCGCACGCCTCTCCCGCTCCACCCAGACCACTCCATGTATCCGTGACGAATGACGGGTGGACGCAACTCACTGCTGGCACGCCCTGTTTCGCGAGTCCATCGGCCTGCCCTGTCATTGGGTTCTCTACGCCCGACATTCAGGGCAGCGCTTCAGCCCCCCAGCACCTTCGCGGGGAGACCATGGCGCCCACCACCTGCCGCGCTCACCATACGGTGCGTGGAGATCTACTCGACGAGTGGATCCTGTCGGGCGACTTCGCCGACTCTTTTCATTACGAGACCCGGCTGACCGTGCATCACGCCATCGCTCGAGTCGACGTACACACACGGCTTCGCAACGGCGGAGCGCCCGCATACCTCAGCCACTTCGGACACAGGCTACACCTTGCGCTACCCGAGTCGATATCCGTACTGGCCCGCGAACTCTCGTTCGGGCATCTCGTCGACGTCAACCTGGCTTCGGAGACCATCCGTTCAAGGTGGTCACAGGCCGGGGTCAGGCTGACAGGATTGGGTGATGACCTGACGATCACCTCGACAGACTTTGCCACCTACGATGACGGGATGATCACAGCCACGACCGTAGGACGCTCTCAGGACGCACTCGACCTGACCGTACATCGAATCGAGCCCATCTGGCACTATCGCGGCATCACGTCCCACGCCCCGACTAATCATCTCCATTTTCACGTCGGACAGACGCGGTCTGCCGCATTCAGCGTGACCGTGGGGCCCCCTGAAACGACCGAGGCGAGTCTCCTGGCCAATGAGCCGGGGATCACGGTCATGCCCGTGGGCGACCACCCTCAGACCGCTTCCTCGTCGGCCAGGGACCACGTGCTCGAGCGAGCCCTCAGGTTTGTCGTCCCCTCAGGCGAATACCAGGGCCTGATAGCAGGTGGACGCTGCCACATCAACCATCGGTTGATCGAGTACGGCGTCAACCGGGCGGACTACGCGGAATATTTGCTGCGTCACGCGCTGCGCACGGGATCGAGCCGACTGATCGACACCGTCAGGGCCTACGCCGATCGATTCGTCGACGTCGCCATCCACCGGGCCGATCACGCGCCTGACGTCTGGGGAGCCGTCAGACAACGCTATCGCGAGAACCTGCCTGACCGGGTTCGCTCGATGCGGGGGCCTTGCTTGCTGTTAGCGCTCTACGATCTGACCGCCGAAGAGAACTACTGGCGGACGGCGTTCGAGATCGGCGACTACGTCGTCAGCAGCTTCCCCCACCGTTTCGCCCGGCAAGGAGGCGCCTGCCGTGAACTGGCCCAGCTTTATGCGAGAACGGGTGACGCAAAGTATCGGGACAAGGCATACGAAATTCTGGATGCGGTTCGAGATTCTCAATTGGCATCGGGACCGTGGTTCGAGTACTTTGAGCAGGACAACACGGCCTCCACCCTCGATGTTCACCAGGCCGGACGCTACACGATCGAAGCGACCGAGAAGCCCGAGATGTCTTCCTATAACATCATCGGTGTCCTGGACGCGGCCCCTCAGATGGACATCACTCCCTGGCTCGATACGATGGAGCGGGCGGCTGACTGGATGGTGGAGACCCAGGACGATGAGGGCGCCTGGCGGTTTCCCCGATATGACAGCGAGCCGCAATGGGGACACGGGATCTATCAGGACGTGCTGGCCATGCTCTTGGCCTACCGGACGTATGGAAAACAAGCCTACCTCACCGCCGCTGACCGCGGAATCGACTGGGCGCAGGAAATCCTGTCCTCGAACGGCTACATCCCATCCGTCACCCGTCAGGAGCCTCACCAATATCTCGAAGCCTCGCTCACCTATTTCTACGGGCTGGAAGCGCTGAGCCTCCGGGAGGAACTGTAACATGGACATCCCGATCACGTTTACGATGGACTGCGAAAACCTGAACCACCTGTCGGGCGTTGGCGGTGTGACGGATTGGGCGTTCAGCGAGCGTTCCATACGGGGCTTCATCTCCACGCTGAACAAGCACGGGCACAAAGCAACTCTGTTCCTTTGTCCCGAGACGGCGGAAGCTCACAGCACATGGCTTCACGAGATTGAGGCCGACGGCCACGAACTCGGCTTTCACTTTCACCCGGATAGCTTTCGCGACGGCATGGCCAGGGGACTCGGTCAGTTGGGTCAGTATGTTGGTGACGAGCAGCGCGTGATGTTGACCGAAGGTGTGGATGTTTGGAGTCAGGCGCTCGGCGTCGCGCCGCAATGCTTCCGGCCGGGCTGTCTGTCAGCGAACGACGAGACCTACCCGATTCTGGTCGACCTCGGGTTTACCCACGGCAGCGTTTCTTCTCCGGGCCGGAACGAGCCAATCCTGTGCGCGATCTGGCAGCCACCGCTACTCGACGTTCATTGGGCGAATGCCGCACAACGATCCCTGCCCGGCAACCTGTCCTTCGTTGACGTCCCGTTGAGCGTCGATTGGGAAACCAGGTTCCCTCATCGCTTCGGGTGGGACCTACCCCAGGAGCTCATGATCGAACGGGGAGACGTCGCGACCCTCGGCGGAATCGTGTCCAAGCACGTCAAACGGGCCGCCGCTCCTGACACGCACGTCGCGATCTGTGTGGCCACGCACAACGTCTGGGACTACGCGGCCCCTCAGGATAAGAAATCGCAGATCCTGTCCGGGTTGATCGAAACCCTCACCGAAACCGCATCCCGCACAGACGTATCTTTTTCCCCCGCCAGTGTCGGTGGGATCGCTGAATGGTTCTCAAATTTTGGCGAATCCTGACCCGGGCTCTATCTTGTGGCCGGCCTCGTAACCGTAAATACGGGAGACGACTTGCCTTGAACCTTTTCCGAAAATGTTGTGCAGAATTCATCGGTGCGTTCGCCATCGTCTTCGGTGGATGCGGAGCTGTTGCGATCGATCAGATCTCAGGAGGCGCCATCACGCACTACGGGGTGGCAACCGTCTTTGGCCTGATCGTCATGACGATGATCTACGCAACAGGGCATATCAGTGGGGCGCACTTCAACCCCGCCGTGACGCTGGGCTTCGCACTGACCCGGCACTTTCCTGTCCGGGAGATCATCCCGTACATCGTCGCACAGTGCCTCGGCGCGATCCTGGCCAGCGGCATCCATCGTGTTACGCTGGCACCGATGGTCGGCGGCGCTCTCAACTATGGGGTGACCCGTCCTCTGGACGGACAGTTTTCGACAGCGGTGATTTACGAGTTTGTCCTGACCTTCATGCTGATGATGGTCATCGTCGCCGTCGCGACGGACTATAGGGCGGTCGGGCAGATGGCAGGGCTGGCGATCGGAGGAACGGTCTGGTTCGAAGCGATGTTTGCCGGGCCGATTTGCGGCGCCTCTATGAACCCCGCTCGCAGTCTCGGCCCGGCATTGATATCAGGGCAGCTCGAAACAGTGCCCGCATACATTGTTGGGCCTGTCCTGGGCGCACTATGCGGCGCGTTGTGCTACCAATTCATCCGGTGTGATGATTCAAGCGGAGATCCGGCCAGCGGCTGCTGCTAAGAGTCGGACAGATCGGAGTCTGTTGGATGGTCAGAAAGTATCAAGAGGGCGATCTCGAACGAATCAAAGAGATCACGGTGATCTGTTTCGAGGGCGTATCGATCGATCACAACATAGAGAAGACGTTCGGCCAGTTCGCCGAGACCGGCTGGAAGGCCCGGAAGGCGGCCCACATGGACGACGACGCTGCCGTCAACGCCGACGGAATCTTCGTCTGGGAGGAAGAGGGCACCGTCATCGGCTACATCACGACACGTCTGTTCCGGGATGCCCTGATCGGCCAGATACCCAACATCTCGGTACTACCCGAACACCAGGGAAAGGGCATCGGGAAAGCACTGATGAAGGCCGCTTTCGACTACTTCGAGGAAGAGGGCATGAAGGTCGCCAAGATCGAAACCCTCGATCAGAACGACGTCGGCCAGTCCTTCTACCCCGGCGCTGGCTTCAAGGAAGTCGCCCGTCAGATCCATTACGCCATGCCCCTCTCCGAACGGAAAATCTAGGAAACAGTTCCAGGTTCCGTGTTTCAGGTTTCAGGTTCCAAGGAAACAAAGAGGCGTTCCAAGGGTTTTGCCCTAGAACGCCTTTCGCCTTTCAGGAAGGTGAAACTTGGATCTTGAAACTGCTCTTAAGCTTTCGAGAAGACCTCTGGGAAATGGTCGCCTTGCATGACTTCCCCATCCCCGACTTCGACGAACGGTTTCATCACGTGCTCACCGCTGGCGACGAACTTGGTCTCGTGGGTCATGTAGTGGATGGCGATGGCCCTTCTGGGTCGATTGCTCGTGTTCGCGTGTGAACCGTGCCACGTCAAGGCGTGGTGGTAGTGGACCTCCCCCTTTCTGACCGGACGTCGAATCACCTCCACAGCGTTATCCTCGAAGCTGTCAGGCATCGCCTCGTAGAAATCCAGCTCCCGGATGAAACCCATCTGATTCCCCCACTGGTGAGAACCGGGAACCATGCTCATACAACCGTTCCCCTCATCCACGTCATCCAGAGCGACCCAGGCGCTGACCTCCGTCATCGGCAGGATGATCGGCCAAAGGGGCGCGTCCTGGTGCCACATGTTGACCCCGCCCGTCTCGGCCGGCTTATACTGTATCTGATCATGCCAGACCTTTAGTTTGTCTGCACCCGTCAACTGGGCAATTTCCTCGACGATCTTCTCGTGCCTGATCAGCTTCCCAAAGGCCTCGCTCGCCTCCCAGATGTTCACGATCTGCCAGACGGGGTGGTCTTCGTCCTTACTCAGGTTCCGCAATAGGACGGGCTGTTTGACGTCGTCCTTCCCGTCATCCTCGATCACCCGAGCGAGCTCCGCCCGCAGCGTCTCAACTTCGTCATCATCCAGCGCCGCCCCTCCGTTGACGTATCCGTCCCGCTTAAAGGCCGCAACCTGCTCTTCAGACAGCATCTATTGCCTCCTGGGTGGTAGTTCCGGTCCAAACATGCTCCTTTGGTCGGACTTGTGTCAACCCATACAAAGCCACGGATAACACAGAAAAAC
>MDTE01162272.1_pt1 | contig 57297 bp, 62 predicted proteins | sample 811231 | NCBI WGS metagenome assembly MDTE01 (sample SAMN05326651, study PRJNA326480) | marine metagenome | isolation source: seawater | place: Indian Ocean: Red Sea | collected 2010
TTACGTGCTTCCGGACGATTCATAGCTACACGTACAACTTCAGGTGTCACGTGATCATAGAGAACGGTTTTATACTCAGGCATTGTTATTAACTCCTAGCAAAATATTTAGATTGACTATACACCTTGCAAAGCTTTTTAGATCGTTTCAGCAGATTCAATTGTGTTAACGGATTCTTTAATATTTGAAAAATCACTTTGTATAGCATTGTGAATTGCCCGAGTATCAGTACTGTGTAATACGAATTTTGCTCCTTTAGATAGCCATCGTTTAGTTAACTCTACCGTTTGATGATGGATCATTACGGGAGTATTTTTTTTAGTACAGATATCAATAATTTTTTCTAATGCTTCCTCGTAAATAGGGTGCTCATATTCATTTGGTACTCCGAGTGAAATACTAAGATCGTTAGGCCCAACAAAGATTGCATCTATGCCATCAATATCAAGGATATTATTTAAGTTCTCGATTGCTGGCACACTTTCTATCCCAATAATACAAATCGTATTTGCATTGCGTTGTTCTAAATATTCTTTTGAAGCAGTACTTGGGAATACGTTTTTCTCAATCACCTGCTTAACTAATTCTCCTTTTAGTGGTCTCCATTTAGCAGCAGCAACTGTTTCTTTTACTTCCTCTATTGTTTCGCAGTAAGGTGCGAGAATACCTTGTGCACCAGCGTCTAGATTCATAGTTACGTAATGCGATGATGGGATCGGAATTCTTACAATTGGAGCAACATTTGTCGTTTCGAAAGCTGCTAAGAGGTCTGCTACCTCACTACGACTACGTGGCGTGTGCTCTGTGTCAATAATAATGTAATCGAGTCCAGACTGAGCATATGTTTTTGCCCACCGAGGACTTCGACTTGCTGTTAGCATCATTCCGAATACGGTGCCACCGCTTTTTAGAGTTTCTTTTATTTCAATAGCATTCATCTGAGCCTTCTTCCTAAAAGATTGACAGACTGGATAAAAGTTCTAGTCTGTGAACTGTTCACTAATCCTAGCATTGCTAAGTGGAGTTAAGTATTTCATGGCTACGGAAGATAATTTACCAAAAAATGTAACGATAGTAGGCGGGTCACTCGCTTCAATTAATGCTGCTCGTGCGCTTAGACGAGCGAAGTATGAAGGAGATATCACTTTTATAAGTGGTGAACCTTATTTGCCTTACGATCGGCCACCCTTGTCGAAACAGGTTTTAACTGGGGAATGGCCTCCAGATCGGGTTGCATTAGTGGATGAATCAATGCTGGAGAAACTTAATCTAGATTTACGTTTAGATACCAAAGCGACAGGGTTAGATCGCCAAAATCAGGTTGTTGTACTTAGTGATGGGACCAATGTTGAATATGATGCATTGATTGTTGCAACTGGTGCAGCTCCAAGAAAATTGCCGAATACAGAGCACTTAAGTGGTGTATATACCTTAAGAACCCTTAATGACTCACTTGCTATTAAGCAAGCATTTGAAAAGTCTCCGAAAGTAGTAGTGGTAGGCGCGGGGTTCATTGGAGCTGAAGTCGCTGCTGCATCAAGAAAACATGGTCTTGATACAACAGTAGTTGAGGCCTTACCTCAACCATTATCTTCGTCGGTCGGAGAAGAAGTTGGCGCAGCCTGTGCTAAATTGCATGAAAATAATGGAGTAAAAATTTATTGTAATTCACCAGTGGAAGCCTTGGAGGGGGAGCAAAATGTTGAAGGGGTACGATTGTTATCTGGGGAAATAATTCCTGCAGATATAGTAGTGGTTGGAATAGGAGTGGTGCCTGAAACAAGTTGGCTTGAAGGGGCTGATTTAAATATCGAAAATGGCTTGCTTTGTGATGAAACATGCTTGGCTGCTGAGAATATTTTTGCTGTTGGGGATGTGGCTAGATGGTATAACCCGCTGTTTGGTGAAACTATGCGTGTTGAGCATTGGACGAATGCTATCGAGCAAGCTCGCCATGTTGCTCGCAGTATCGCATCCGGCGAAACTTCCCCATTTGCACCGTTGCCGTACGTTTGGTCAGATCAATATGAAACAAGTATTCAGTACGTAGGCTATGCCTCTTCTTATGATGAAGTGAAAATTGTTCACGGAGACTTAGACTCACTCAAGTTTATTGCGCTCTATAGAAAGAGCGACCGTTTAGCTGCTGCGTTATCGTTTGATCAACAACAGATATTAGGGGATTTTAGACAAATTATAAGTAATCAATCGTCCTGGGAGGATGCGCTCAAAATCTGAAAATTTTGTAACTATTTTTTTAAGAGTTAGCTTCATTTCTAGTAATTTCTCGTAATCCGTCTCGATGTTCGTGCCCTAAACGCTTGTATCTCGCAGGATTTCCCGTTACCCATTCCTCTGAAGGAGAATTAATAATCGATCGCTTTACAGTAGCTGGGGAGCCAGCTGCCAGCATTCCATCCGGGATCTTGGTATTTGAAAGTACTATTGAACCTGCAGCGATTAGTGCTTTTTCACCTATTTCTGCCCCATCAAGAATTACTGCACTATTTGCAATAAGTGCTTGCTTACCTATCGTCGCACCATGGACTACACAATTATGAGCAAGAGTCGCTTCATCTTTAATTATCGCAGGTAAATTTGCCCGACCATGTACGACCACACCATCTTGGATATTTGCATTTTCCCCTATTTCCGCATAACTCGTGTCACCTCTTATTACTGCACCGTACCAGACAGATGCACCTGCACCAATACGAACATCCCCGACTATGTCTGCAGTAGGTGCTACGAAAGCACTTGGATGGATTTTGGGGATCTTATCCCCAATTGCAAAAATTGGCATACATACTCACAACAGATCTAACTATTTGATGTTAAGAGTCCGGTGCAAGGGCTGCTGCGTCTGCAGCCCCCGTTTGTGAACCTGAAGGACCAATTAAATAAGATTGTCCTGTTGGTCCATCAGGACCATGCTTAAGAATATTTATCGCAGCCAAAGCTACATCTGCAGGTTGCATAGCTTTATCTAGAACAATTGCGGCATGTTGCTCAAGCATTGGTGAAACAGTCGCACCAGGGCAAAGTGCATTAACTCTAACCCCTGATTCTTTTAATTCGACAGCCCACGATTCCGTCTGTCTCCACTGAACCCATTTAGCGGAATCATATCCAGTTGCTCCCATGCCAGTCATTAAATGGTCAGGTTTAATATGTTCAGTAATTATATTAATAATATTTCCCCCACCAGCCTTAACGATTTCAGGAGATGCTGCTAATGCACAGTAGTAGGATCCTAAAGCGCATATAGCGATGGAACGTTCGTAGGCTTCAGCTTGGCCCATATAATTTCCTAGAGTTAAAGACGTATCTATATAAATCGCAGCATTATTTACCAAAATATTAATCTGACCGAAATGCGAGATTGTTTGATTCATTGCATTTCGAACCTGAGCTTTATCAGCAACATCACAGTCAATAGAAAGCCCCTTACGTCCGAGCTCATTAATCATATTTACTGTTTCGTTGTTGTTATGAGAATCAATATCTATGCAAGCTACATCTGCCCCTTCTTCGGCAAGTGCTAACGCTATTCCGCGGCCGATTCCTACAGCTGATCCTGTGACAACAGCAATTTGTCCGTCTAGTAACATGGTGACTCCTTTATTGGCTAGATTGTATCTTGTCATTCAGTAGAGGTGTTATAAATATATTCTTTAGATGTTCTCTTATGTCAGTATAAAGAAGGTATAGTGGATTTAACTAGAGATTTGTCCGAACTTAGTGATCGATTAACGATCTTCATGAGACAAAAACCTGCTCATGCTGATGCTAATATTTCAAATGTTACTAAGATGCCTGGAAATGCAGGTTTCTCATTTGGCTTTACTGTTCATCTAGAGGAATCCAGTAAAAGGTATGTTTTACGTGTTCCACCTCCGAATGCAAAGCGTTCTGGAACAGCTGATGTATTACGTCAAGCAAATGTGATAAACGCAGTTTCAGAATTGGGCATTCCAGTTCCTAAAATAATTTTCAAAGGGTCAGAAGAGAGATGGTTTGATTCCCCATACTTTATTGTTGAGTTTCTAGAAGGTGATACATTGGGCGGTGATTGGGGTGATAGTCTTCCAGAAAAAGAAATTGCATCTATGGCAATAGAGGCGGTAAATGTACTTGCAAAATTACACCGCTTAGATTGGGAAAAAGTTGTTCCTTTTAGCGGCCCACCCATAAGTCTGGCTGATGATGTTGATCGATGGGATCGATTTCTCGATCGTACGGTAGATCCTAATGATCTTTCTTTGGCTCCGATTGTCAAAAAAAGACTCCTTGAACGATTACCATCGGAACCAAATATCGGAATTTTCCATGGTGATTTTCAATGGTCCAATTTATTTTTTGATCGTGATCGTAATTTTAAAGCTTTAATAGATTGGGAATTATGGGGTGTGGGCGCTATTCTCAATGACCTTGGTTGGTTTCTTCTGTTTGTCGATCATGAAGCTTGGGAACACGCACAAATAACACTCGATGCTCCGAGTTCTGACTTAATTATTGATCAGTATGTGCGTGCCTATGGAGAAGATCTGGACGAGATTAATTGGTACAGAGCTCTAGCTGCTTACAAGTTTTCTATTATTTCGAGTTTTAACCTCTACCTACACCAAACTGGAAAACGACCAGATGAATCATGGGAGATGAGGCAACCTTCAATTCATAGCTTGTTAGCACGTGCATTGGAATTACTGGCTTAATAAAAATGTTGAAGATGATAAACTCTTTTTTGTTATGAAAATATTTGATGTACATATTCATTTCCCACGCAATTGGGAGAAACCAGACGAAGATCCGGCACCTTTAATAGATCGACTTGCTGAAATTGCTCAAAAAGTAGGTATTACGAAAGGCTGTGTTTTAACAGGTGGTCGCTTTGGGCCAAGTTATGAGCGTGGTATTGAAATACTAAAACAATATAAGGAACTTTTCGTACCTGTAGCAGTAATTGATCCTGAGGTTATCGGAGCGAAAGAAGTAAATGATTTGTATCAAATGGGATATAGAGGTTGTAAGTTAATTGGAGTTGCACGCCCATATGATGAGCCAGATTACATGCCTGCATACGCTGAAGCGGAACGTTTAGATATGCCAATTCTTTTCCATATGGGGGTTATTGGAGGAGGTATTGATTATTCAATCACACATCCTCGAAGGGATGTAAAGGCTGCAGAGATGTACAAACGTATGTTAAGTATGAGAGGTCGCATGCCTATGAGGGACGTTTCTGCAACAAGAATGAACCCATTACACCTCGATACAATCGCGCAACGCTTCCCTAACTTAAAGATTATTGGGGCACATTTAGGAAATCAGGGAAATTATGAATATGCGGCTTCGGTTGCAAGATGGAGACCCAATGTACTTATGGACATGAGTGGGGGTGAAACGATTGAGAGGCATGCTGTAGAGAGAAAACTAATTGGTACAGAGATAGGCATAGAGAAGCTCGTATTTGGGAGTGATTGTGGTATGGATGAAATACACGAGCACATTGATCGATTCCACATAATTTACGATGAGTTGGGATTAGATGAAGATGCTAAAGAACGATTGTGGTGGTCTAATGGTGCGGAATTGTATGGCTTTGAGGAACCAACATTGGCGGAAAAATAGGTGGTAGGTGCTAAACAAGCGAATCTAATTGATGGCCAGGGTGGGTTAGCACTGCGCCATAAAGCTGTCTTTGCGGGTATTTTATTTGCAGTTGGACTAGCCTGTTATGTTAGTTTTCAACCTTCACAAATTTGGATACTTTTACTAACTGCGTGTATAGCTTTATTTGCTTCGTTTAGTTCTGATTTGCGCGAAAACAATTCTATTTTAGATAAAACGACCTCAGCAGTTTTACCGGTAATGGGCATATTTGCGTCTGGTTTATTCATACGAACACAATTTAGTGGTTATGAATCAATTGTTTTCTCACTTGCGGTGGGTTTTTTCGGTGGACTTATTATTTTCCTACAAGGGAAAGCATCAAGTGAGAATTTGAAATGGCAACCCCAGATCCGATTTCTATTCTGGTTAATAACTTATCCTGTTGCATTCTCTTTATTTCACTATATTGAGGATTTGGAAATGCAATTACCGCTTACTTCTGTCGCATGTGGGCTAGTGGTGTTCATATTAGGGTTTGAGATTTACAGAATGAGAGCAAATAATGATTATGTATTATTTTTATTATGTTTAGTTAGTGCTTTTACGATCGCTCAATTAAGACTCGTTTTATTTTTTTTCCCAATTGATCCGTTATTTTTAAGTGCCTTAATTTTAATAGGTTTCTATGCAACGACAGGTCTCATTGCCCGCTTTGATAGTAGTGGAAGAAAAGTGTTAGCAGTTTTGGAATATTCTGTAATTACAGCTATTGCAGTAACAGCTTTATTTATTTTTTGGTCTTAAAATGTTAAAAATTTCATCGTGGAATATCAATGGTTTACGTGCTTCTCTTAAAAACGATGCATTTTTTAATTGGGTAAATGTAGTAAAGCCAGACATCATTGGGTTACAAGAAGTCAAAGCAGATATTGAACAAGTCTCAGAGGCTTTTTGGCAAAACGATGGCGACAATGCGTATGAGGAAATCTGGCACTCTGGTGTCCGGAAAGGGTATAGCGGCGCATTGTTACTTTCAAAACAAAGTACAAGGAGTTCAATTCTAGGGTTAGATGATCCTGAATTTTTCAATGAAGGCCGTGTGATAGAAGCAGACTTTGATGCCTTTACATTGCTAACAGCATATTTCCCGAATGGCGGTCGTAATTCTGAACGTTTAGATTATAAGTTGCGTTTTTATGAAGCTTTTTTGGAGAGGATTAGAAAATTACGTAAAGATGGGAAAAGTGTAATTTTTATGGGTGATTTAAACGTGGCCCATAAAGCAATAGATTTAGCAAGGCCTGAAGAAAATATTAAAAATAGTGGTTATTTGGAAGTCGAGCGTGAGTGGGTAGATCGTGTTATTTCGTCGGGATTTCATGATACCTTTCGGGTTCTTCATCCAGATCAAAGAGATGTCTATTCCTACTGGGATCCTTGGAGAAAAAGGCGTGAACGGAATATTGGGTGGCGTATCGACTATATTTTTATTAGTGAGGAACTTTTACCGTTACTTAAAAAGGCATATATCCAACCAGAATTTTTAGGTTCTGATCATTGTCCTGTAAATATTGAAATCGATATCAAGTTATGACGTGTCATCAGTAGGCCCTTTCTTTTTTAATGTTTCGTTGAATAGAAAGAACATTGAAGCGGCGGCAGCGAGCCCTATACCGCCTGTTGTTACTGCAGCTATCCCCAAGGATGTTGCCTGAGCTGTTGTGGCAACAATAAAAGGAGCTAAGATGCTTCCAAAGTCACCAATTAAGCGCCATATGCCTAGGAATTCACCGATTTTTTCTCTTGGAGCTAAGTCTGCTCCTAAGGTCATTAAGGCACCACTACCTAATCCATTACCTAGACCTGAAAGCATGCTAACCAATAAGTAAGGAAGAAAACTTCCAGTTAGTGGAAATAGCAAGAAGCTTAAGGAGATGAAAATAAAGCTTGGGATAATCGTCCACTTTCTCCCGAAACGATCCATAACGGCACCAACCGGATAGAACAACAACATGTCGACAGCTGCAGAGATGCCAAAAACTAGCGTAGTTTCAGTGATATCCAGCCCGAGGTTATCTCCCCAGAGGGGGATCATAATATGTCGTCCTCGACGCACTAACATTAACGCAATTGCCAAGCTTCCCCCGATTGCTAAGACAGAACGTTGTTCATTAAGAACTACAGGTAAATTTTTAAGCATTTGTCGAGTTGAAGTTTCAGCATTGGATCTCTGATTTTTCAATTGTGAAATCATTAAAATACATGCGGAAAAAGCAACGATTGATTGCAATATAAAAATTGATTGTGACTCAAAATTAATTCCCAAAAGTCCGGAAAACATAAGTGCCCCTATAAAGGGACCTATAAACATACCTATCCGCATCATTCCACCAACAAGTGAAAGGGTTCGGCCATAAAAATTTTGAGGAACTATTTCTGTCATATAAGCCAAGTTAGCAACGTGCCATAATCCGAAACCTGCACCATTTAAAAAGGCAAAAAAAGTTATCATTTCCACATTTCGGCTGAACGCCATGCCGATAGCTGAAATTGCGACCAAGAAAGCACTTAAAGTTAAAGTGAATTTCCCACCAAACCGTGACGTTAAGAGCCCACCGGGTAAATCTGCTACAACCGTTCCAACAGCCAGAACCCCTACAATAGCCCCAGCTAACCCTACGCCACCACCTAAATCATCTTTCACAAAAAGCGGTAAAACTGGGACCATTACTCCTTGGCTAATTGCAATTAATATTGTGGGAGCATAGATTCCCCCGATTAGTTGTCTTATACGAAAATTATTGGATTGTTGTTCCATTTGGAGTCAACCTACTCTATGTTGACGGAAAAAAAACTGCAATAGATTAGCATGCTAGGATGCAATTACGGGGCGTGGCGCAGTCTGGTAGCGCACTTGACTGGGGGTCAAGAGGTCGCTGGTTCAAATCCAGTCGCCCCGACCAAAGAAGCTATTCATTATCAGGGTTTATTTCCAAACCCCAAGCATCCCAACCTTTTATTCTTGTGCGCGCAAATAGTTCAATCTTTTTTTGTTTCGGGAACATAGATTCTATATTTTTACGGACTTCCTCAGGTTTCGTAGAGTGATTTGTTCGTTTAACACTTACTAGCTGTCGGATATTTCTGAGTCCCCGGGGTTGTGGGATACGTCCTTTTTTAAAAACTAAACAAAGTTCACACTCACTTAAGGTATAAAACCCTGGGTTTGAACGCTGCTTGTCCCACACAAATGCTACAGTGGCCCATTTAAATCCCCAGGCCTTACCTAACTCAATGGCTTGATCAAGATGAGGAGATGTTGCCCACATAAAAAGAAGGCAGTCAGCTTTTGCTAAATTTTGAATTGGCCAAGTTTTTAATTCCGACAAAGTTACTGTGGGATAATGCTTGGTAGCTCCTCCTGTATCGCCAGAATTTGGACCTGCATGTTGGAGCTGCCCTTTATAATCCCAAGGCGGGTCGGCATAGATTATGGAATACTTTTTTTTCGGTAAGGCCTCAATTTCTCCAGATTCAATAAGGTCTGTAAGGCTTGCCAAGATTCCCTCTAATTTTTCTTGCCGTCACGGGCTGCGCTATTTGCAGAGAGTCTTTCTTTGAAAGCTTCTTGAGCGGCATCTTTATTATTAGAATCTCCTTGCCAAATACCCATTGCTGGTTGCTGCAGTGCTCTGGCGAAAGAAAAGCTCAATACCCATGGCTTTGACACTGTAGAAATGTTCATAGCGTACAAATTTTTGGTAGCATCTTCCGAAGATTGCCCACCAGAAAGGAAATTAATCGATGGTACTGCTGCGGGTACTGTACGTCTTAAAACTCGCAGTGTTCGCTCAGCTACCTCTGTTGCATCTATTGGAGACCCACTTTCTTTTCCAGGAAGAATCATGTTGGGTTTCAATAGCATGTATTCAAGGTGTACGCCGTGTTGATATAGCGCATGAAAAACTGCATGAAGCACTTTCTCAGTAACTTCTTCGCATCGTTCTATTGAATGCGTACCATCCATCAGGACTTCTGGTTCTACAATCGGAACAAATCCACTTTCCTGACAGATTCCAGCATATCTTGCGAGTACATCAGCATTTGCCTGAATTCCTAAATCTGTTGGATTCTCTTCCCCAATTTCATAAACTTCACGCCATTTTGTAAAACGCGCTCCTTGAGATTTATAAGTAGCCAACCTATCGGGAAGCCCATCTAGTCCTTGCGTAATTAGGTCCCCATTCCCACCTACTAAAGGTATTGTTCCTTTATCAACTTTTATACCAGGTACGATACCTTTTCCTTCGAGTAGTGCTGGAAACATATTCCCTGCGTCATCGGTCTGTAATAAAGTTTCTTCAAAAAGTATTACACCGCAAAGATATTTTTCGATTTCGGGTGAAGTTAGCAATAAATTGCGGTAAGCACGTCTGGTCTCCTCAGTTGATTCAACGCCTACAGAAGCAAGCCTTTTTGCTATAGTTCCAGAACTTTCATCTGCGGCTAAGACTCCTTTTCCGGGAGCGATCAAATCGCTAATTGTTTTTTCCAGTTCACCTACTGACATATTTACTCTCCTGTCTTTTGCATAGTCTAGCTACTCTAAAGATTTAGATATATGGGTCTTGTAAAAAGAATTATAAAAATTTTTTATCCACGGCCTATAAAAGGCATATTTGTTGCCATAATCGTCATAAATTGAACATTTGCATTTAGTGGAAGCCCCGCCATATATACAACAGCATCTGCGACGTTTTCAACATTAAATATAGGTTCGACTAAATTGGTTCCATTTGCTTGAGGTACCCCTTTCGTTTGCTCTTTTGTCATGTCTGTACTTGCATTACCAATATCAATTTGTCCACATGCAATATTATATTTTCTGCTATCAAGAGATATTGATTTGGTTAGCCCTGTAATTGCATGTTTACTAGATGTATATGGTGCTGAATGAGGCCTAGGTCTATCAGCTGAAATTGAACCATTATTTATAATACGTCCACCTTGAGGCTGCTGATTTTTCATCACTTTTATGGCCTCTTGTGCACAAAGAAAAGTTCCAGTGAGGTTGACATCAATAACAGATTGCCATTGTTCAATTGATAAATTCTCGAACAAAATATTAGGAGCAGAAACCCCGGCGTTATTAAAAAGTAGATCAAGTCGACCATATGTCTTAACAACTTGATCAAAAAGATTTCTAACAGACTTAGGTTTTGTTACATCTGTTACGACAGGTAGTGCGAAATTGCCTAGTTTCCCAATGCTTAACTGTGTCTCTGCAAGTTTTTTTTCTGTTCTACCGGCTAAAACTACGTTATAGCCAGTAGCTAGTAATGCGTGCGCACATGAGCGACCAATCCCTGAACCTGCTCCAGTGATAATTGCAACTTTTCGAACTTCTTTGCTGGTCATTAAATCAGTTGTGATTCAGAACTAATAAACCTTATCAAAGCTAAGGTGCAGTTCATACAAACCCAACATAATGCCTGGTTGATGCTTCATATCATTTTTTCCAGGTGTCAGTCTTAAGTTCTTGACTCTTTGTACCAGAGTTTCAACAGCTATATTCTGCTCTAATCTAGATATTCCTTGACCGGGGCAGTTTCTAGGTCCCATTGAGAAAGTCAAATGTCGTCCTGGATTTGGTCTATCAAGGTTTATGGAGTTTGGCTCTGGACACAGATCTTCATCTCGATTACCTGCACCAAAACGCAAATGTAGCAGGGACCCTTTTGGGATTTTTACTCCCCGAATCTCCATATCCTCTGGTACGAATCTTCCGCCTGCCCCTCCTTGCGTTGGAGCATAGAGGCGCAGTGCTTCTTCAACAAAAAATCGAACTCTGCTTGAATCACCATTCATTTCAGCAAATAAATCTGGGTTTTGCGCAAGAAGAAGAGCTTCTGAAGTAAGCGCATATTGTGTGGTTTCATTTCCACCTATATGCATTAGAACTGCAATGCTTATAATTTCTCCATCAGACAATTTCCTGCCTTCATATTCTGCTTGCGCAAGCCAGGAAATCATGTCCTCTTGAGGCTGTTTACGCTTTTTGCTTACTTGTTCACCAATGTATTTGTGGAAATCGACCAAGACGCTTGCATTTTCCCTGTCTATATCAGGAGGCAATTCATTTTTGGGACCTGACCCATGAACAAATCGCCGGACTTGTGCTTCTTCCATCTTTTTTAACATTGGCATGTCTTCTAGGGGGAACCCTAAAACTGTTGTAATAACCGTTTGCGGTAGTGGTGCAGCAAATTCCGTTACGAATTCGACCTCACCTTTATCTATCCATTTATCTATTAAATTATTGGTAGCTTGCCTGATCATGTCTGTATGTCTATCAGCACCCATGGGCCCGACCCAAGGATCCCATAGCTCTTGTCTATAACGTTTGTGTTGTTCGAGAGATGGTCTTAATGTAGCAGCAGCATTTACAGTTTCTCCAAATCCAGCTTCTTCAAAAATTTCATTTTCCAATTCACTTGAACCACCACGTGCACGGGCACCACTATCTTCGTCTGGAGAAAAGTCTGAAAAGATGGGGTCCCTAGTTATTTTTGCTATATCTTCAAATTTTGTTAATACAAATGCATCAGTTCCTGGGAGCCATCCGCCACCAGGTATTTTCGAAATAGGAGCCTTATTATGTAAAGTTATATAATCTTCAAACCAGTGTTCCTGAGAGCCAGGTTCAAAAAGGTCTATTCCTAATTCACTAGCAACAGGACATGCACCAAAACTAGTATCCATATCTTTAATTTTCTGTTCACTATCCATTTTTTCCTCAATATAAAATTATTCAGTTAGCTTTCGCTCTCCCCGTGCCCAACGTGCAATATCTTTAATTCTTTCATTAAAATTGAATTGTTCACTTTGAGGAGGTTCACTAAAGCCTCTGCCACAAGATTGGCAGTATGCGTAAACGTTTAAATTTTCGCGCCCGCACCAGTTACATTTCTTCATAATCTAAGTCTACCACTTTAAAAAAGTTGTCTCAGTCAGTTATTCGTTACAAACTGGTAGGGGAGCATTTATGACTAGTGACAATATTCGTAACATTATGCCTTTTGTAATTGAGACCGATGGTCGACGTGAACGATCTTATGACATCTATTCATTACTTTTAAAAGAAAGGATCATATTTCTGGGCACACCTATTGATGCAATGGTTGCGAACGTGATAATTGCCCAGCTTTTATTTTTGGCAAGGGAAGATGATGAGAAAGACATCATGATGTATATCAACAGTCCAGGAGGTAGTGTGACTGCTGGACTTGCGATCTATGACACGATGAAATTAATCAAACCAGATGTCTCAACTGTATGCATAGGGTTAGCAGCTTCTATGGGGACGGTGCTCTTAACAGGCGGTACGCAAGGGAAGCGTATGGCTTTACCAAATGCAACTGTTCATTTACACCAAGTTATGGGTGGGGCGGAAGGTCAAGCATCTGATATTGAAATACAAGCTCGTGAAACCCTTCGTTTACAATCCATTTTGCGAAATATTCTGACTGAAACAACAGGACAGTCTATGAAACAGATTGAAAAAGATACAGACAGAGATTTTTGGTTAGACGCCGAAGCTGCCAAGAAATATGGGTTGATAGATCGAATATTGGAAAAAGAGGAAACGACCCCAGACTCCAATTAGATGTTGTCGAATGAAATTGTCTCAGTATGTAGATATTTCTGTAGAACTGTTGGTACTGCAATCGAACCATCTGATTGTTGATAATTTTCAATAATTGCTATTAAAGTTCTTGGGACTCCTAATCCGGAACCATTTAATGTATGTGGAAATTCGGTCTTTTTATCCACAGTTTCTCTGTATCTTATGTTTGCTCTTCTAGATTGAAAATCAAGGCAATTAGAAACTGAACTTACCTCAAGCCATTCTTCAGAACCGGGAGCCCACATTTCAATATCAAAACTTTTGCTTACTTTAAAATCTAAGTCAGCAGAGCATAATTCAAGTGTTCGAAAAGGTATTTCTAGCTTGTCAGGTATTTTTTTTGCCTGTTGCAGAAGATTTTCTAATTCCTGATTACTTTGCGAAGGTTGACAAAAAACAAACATTTCAACTTTATCAAATTGATGTACTCGTTTTAGCCCTCTCGTATCACGACCGGCACTCATTTTTTCGCGGCGAAAACAAGGAGTATGTGCTACATAACGGAGTGGTTTTTTAAGATCAGATAAAATTTCATTTCGATACATAGCCGCAAAAGGGGCTTCCGCGGTTGGAATTAAGAAATAATCCTCTTCAGCATCTAGATATAAGTTATCTCGAAATTTCGGTAAATGCCCCGAAGCTAAAAGAGATTCTTCAGTTAGTAGGTAAGGCAAGTAGAATTCTTTAAAACCACCTTCATCAACATGAAGATCTAACATCCATTGAATTAACCCACGTTGTAGCCTGGCTATACCCGCGTTAAGTATGAAGAATCGTGAACCAGACAGCTTTGCTGCCCGCTCTAAATCGATCCCTATATTATCTACCCCTAATTCCCAGTGAGGTTTTGGAGTGTCAGTAAATTCCTTCTTTTTTCCTATTGTTTCAATAATTACGTTATCTGTTTCGTTGGAACCACGTGGCGCCGATGAGTCAATGATATTAGGAACCTCATAAAGCATTGTTTTCAGATGGTTTTCAAGTTTTCGTAATGCATCTTCTTTCGTTGCTAGCTTTTCTCCAAGCTCTTTTGCTACTTGAATTCGTTCATTACGTTCATCTGCACTTAATTTCCCAGATATTTCTTTGCTTAAAACTTTTCTCTCTGCACGAAGCTCTTCAACGGCAGTCAAAGCAGATCGAAATTCCTTATCAAATTTGATAATTTCATCAATTGGAGCTTCTACACCACGCAAAGCTAAATCGTTTTTTATACGATCTGTGTTTTCTCTGATGTATTGACTGCTTAACATCTTAATTAAAAGTATCCTGACGCCTTGATTGCTTCAATCCCCAGTAATCTTACATCTTCAGCAACAATAACCGATCTACCTGATGGATCAATTAATGAAAAGTTGTTCTCCAATTGGTTGAGTGGTATCCATTGGCTAGGTCCATGTGGTATAGGTTCTTCGAAAGAAACATCAGAAGTAGGGACAGAAAAATAAACATGATCAATGTGTTGATGTGGGGGTTGATCTTCACGGTCTATATTTTCAAGCAAAATTACTCTTGGAGCTTCAATAGTTTTCGGATTACCAGAAATTAAAATAGGGTTTTGAGCAATAATTTCAACAGTTAAAGATGTTTCCTCTTTTGCTTCTCGTATGGCTGTTTCGACGGGATGTTCGTTTACTTCAGAATGCCCTCCGGGAGGAAGCCACATTCGCAAAAAATTATGCCAAAGCAAAAGGGTATGTCCTTGTGAAACAACATATGCAGTTGCTGTGTGATGCCTCTCCACTATTAATCTTCTTCGCTCTCAGAAAGGTTGCGATGTTGAGGGAAGAAAATTACTTCTCTAATATTTTCCTCTCCGAGCAGTAAGAGGACTAATCTGTCTATACCTATTCCAAGACCACCTGTTGGAGGCATTCCATGTTCAAGGGCTTCTAAGAAATCTTCATCAAGTAGCTCTGCATCTTCATCGCCAGCAGCTTTTAATTCCTTTTGTTTTTCAAATCTAGCACGTTGATCTATTGGATCATTTAATTCGGAATATGCATTAGCTAATTCCATTCCTCCTAGAAATGCTTCAAATCTCTCAACGAGCTTAGGGTTTCCAGGAATACGCTTGGCAAGTGGTGATAATTCAACAGGGTAATCAAGCAGGAAAGTTGGTTCAATTAGTTTCGGTTCAACAAGTGCACTCATTGCAACATCTACTAATTTTCCGTAGTTATACTTTTCTGGAAGAGGTATTTTTTTTTGTTTCAGTGCGTCTGCAAGGCTTTCGGTAGTTGTGTAAGAGTTAAGGTTAAAATTACCAAACTTCTCTAATGCATCATGCAGAGTAATACGATTCCAAGGCGGTTCTAAGCTGACTTCAGAATCCCCAATCTGGATAGTTGTCTTACCTAGCACTTCTTTGGCAATTGTACATATCATATCTTCAACAAGTGTGGCTACGTCTAGGTATGAGGTGTAAGCGGCATAGGCTTCTAACATAGTAAATTCTGGATGATGTTTATTACTAAAGCCTTCATTTCGGAAGATTTTCCCAATTTCGAAAACCCTTTCATAACCTCCAATAATTAGTCTTTTGAGATAGAGCTCTAAACTAATACGCAAATAGCGTTCTTCATTCAGAGCATTTGCATGCGTTGTAAAAGGTTTTGCGGCAGCACCACCTGCTTCAGGCTGTAAAATAGGTGTTTCTACTTCGATATAATCCTTTCGTTTTAAGTAAGCTCTAATAGCTCCAGTGATAGCACTACGTAGTAGAAATCTTGACTTGACGTCATCGTTTGCCATCAAGTCAAGATAACGTTGTCGTTGACGTATTTCGATATTTTTAAGACCGTGAAACTTTTCTGGTGGTGGCAATAATGACTTAGTTATTACTTTCCAATCTTGAGCTTCTACTGTTGATTCGCCTGTGCGGGTTTTCATTGGATAACCTGCGACAGAGATAAAATCCCCTATATCCAAAAGATTTAAATTTTCATATAAATTTTCAGGCAGAGTATTTTTTCGGAATAAAATTTGTATTCGAGAAGTCCCATCAGCGATATCAAAAAAACTTGCGCGTCCCATCGAACGCCGAGCCATAATTCTGCCGGTAATACTTACTTTAGTAGATTCATCACTTGTCTTGTCATCTGAAAAATCAGCGATGATTGAAATAACTTCTTTGGCCGTATGTGTGCGATCCACTTGTGCAGGAAAAGGATCGAGTCCTAATTTTCTTAGCGTTGTAGCTTTTTCCTCACGTTGCGATTTTAGACCCTCTTCCAAAATTGTCTCCTTAAGGGATACATAGTACTTTCTAGTCGATATTGACAATCTTAATAGTTTGTATTCCAGAAGGTACTTTTACATCTACAGTTTCGCCTACTTTATGCCCTAACAGGGCTGATCCTATAGGGGATTCATTCGAAATAAGTCCCTGTGCTACATCTGCTTCGGGTGTCCCTACAATTTTATAATGTATTCTTTTTCCATTGTTTTCGATCTGGACACCGCTACCAATAACGATTATACCTGCACCTTGAACTTTCTTTTCATCAATTAAAGTAGAGCGTCTAATTGTTTCTTCTAATTCACGAATCTTGCCTTCTAACATGCTCTGTTCTTGCTTAGCATGCTCATATTCTGCATCATTTTGACTGGTACCATGTTCTTGGGCTGTGTGTATGGTCTCGGCTATGTCTTTGCGTCTGGACTTCAATTCTTTAATTTCACGCCCCAAGTTATCTAAGCCTTTTTTTGTCATTGGGATAGCTTTTTCAGGCATTTTTTCCCCTTAGTATATTTTTATGCCATTTCATTTATGATCAGAACAGCAAGATTCTTGGTTGTTCAAGTATAGCGAGAAATGTTTGTGGTGTGCTTGAAATTTAATTTAACGAATTGGGGTATGCATCAAAATGATTGGGTCTCCAAACACAAGTGATGATTCTGGTGTTCAATTCAATCCTCCAGCTCAAATAAATACTGTTTGGTTATGGTTAATATTAGCTGCTGCGATCATTGTAGGTAGTCTAATTTTTATTGTATTCAATGCTAATTCATCATCGGAATGTGTTGATCTCTATTGCATCACTGAGGATGAAATTACAATCCCAAACGGTTTTGAATTAATTAGTTATCTTTATTCAAATCAAGATCGAAATGAGCAAATAGATATATCTGATTTATACGACATCAGAGTATCTCTTAGTTTACTCGAGCAAAATAGTGACAATAGAAATCTCTTTCTTTTTGGCTACGATTTAGAAACTCAAAAATGGGAACGGCTTACAACTGCTTCTATTTCTGAAGATGGCTATCGGGCACAAGCAATTTTATCAAATACACCAGATCTTTTAGCAGTACTGCGTAGATCATCTACCATTGGTCATGTTGTAACTTATTTGCCAGCAGGCAATGAAGTTGAGCCCGAAGGTTTAGAATTAACAACCCTTGTACATACGCTTGATTTTGCCCCCGGGCCTTCAGGCGAAGTAATTGGTCAGCTTTCATTTCCAAAATTAGGAGGGGCGTTACACTACCCTGTTATTTTTGCTAGTAATGCTGAAGTAAGCAGCCTTGCAAATATCGATACTATTCTCAATTCAGGTATAGATAGATTTAATCATGTTCAATCTATCCTCCGTACGGTTCTGCAGCTTGAACTTGCAGGTATAGATATTGCTTATTTGGACTTAGATAAAAAACATCGGACCTCTTTCACATTATTTGTTGCTGAATTGGCAAATGCGCTTCATCGTCAAGGTAAGCAATTGACTTTAACTTTGCCTATGCCTGCGGTCGTTTCCGGGGAACCAGTACAAATTGATGAAGGTCCATATGATTGGAGGCAATTGGGGGAAAGTGCTGATATTTTAAAGATTTGGCCGCTTCGTGATCAAAGTTTATATCGATTTGATGTTCCTATCGTGTTGAAATACCTAACTGAAAAAGTAGATCCACGGAAGTTGGTTTTTACAATAACCCCCTATGCTTCAGAAAAATCTTTGACGGGTATTCGTAGCCTTACAACTTTAGAGGGCATGTACATAGCCACACGTTTGGCTGTTCGCAGTGAAACTGTACTAGCTGGTGAGGAGATTCAAGTAATTGGAACAAATATTGATCGAGATGAGGGACTTAGTGGCATTGTCTGGCAACCAGAAACCGCTACCGTTGCCTTTACTTATAAGCTAAATGGAGGGAGAACCATATGGTTGGAGAATACTTTCAGTGCTTTATTTAAATTGGAGTATATAAATCTATTTTCTTTAGGAGGAGTTGGTATAGAGGATGGTTCCGAAAATGTTATCCCTAACCTATGGCCTACAATCTTAGGTTTAATTGATACCGGCCATCTTGATCTAATTAGACCACATCCTGATTCACTGATCCCACAGTGGTGGGTTAGTAGTGGCACTATCAGTGGAAATTCTCGAGGGGGTGCGATTTGGACAGCACCTAATAAAGCCGGAAAATATAAGATTTCTCTAACGATTAGTGATGGCGAAGCGAGATTTATGAATGATCTAATTATTACAATTCAAGACCCCAAAAAGATTGAACCTGATGAGTAGATACACTCTTAAGATCACAGGGGGAACACTGCGTGGAAGATCTTTAAGCGAGAAAGGGAACTCCCACATACGACCTACTTCATCACGAGTACGTGAAGCGATTTTTAACGTGTTAAGAGACAAGATTATCGGGGCAAATGTACTAGATATCTATTCAGGAACAGGATGCTTATCGCTTGAATCTATTAGCCGGGGAGCCAGGAAAGCAACTCTTGTTGAAAAAGATGAAATTGCTGTAGCTCTAATTGAAAAAAATTTTTCTGATATGCAACTAGTCTCACAATACATCTTAATCAAAGGGGCTTCTCCTACTGCTTTAGGTAATCTTAATGGTCCCTATGATCTAATTTTTGCAGATCCGCCATATACAGAAACTATTTCGAACGAAGAGGCTATTATAATCTCAGAGTTACTTTCATACGACGGATTATTCGTCTACGAGCATAGAAGCAGCTACAATCCGGCTGAGTACCTAGGCTCGATGAAAATAGTCGAAAGAAGAAAGTATGGTGAATCGACCGTTTCTTATTTCGAATCAATGGAGAGTTTATGAGAATTGCTATTTTCCCTGGAGGTTTTGATCCTGTAACAAATGGTCATCTAGATTTAGTAGATCGTATGGTTAAACTTTTTGATGAAGTAATTGTTGCAGTAGTTAAAGGAAGAGAAAAGTCTGCTATGTTCACGTGGGAGGAAAGAGTAACTCTTTTCGAAGATGCTGTTTCAGATAAACCTACAGTGAGTGTTGAAGGCTTTGAAGGTTTAACTGTTAATTTTGCCCATGAGAAAGGTGCGGTAGCTATAGTTCGTGGTATTCGAGCAGTAAGCGATTTTGAGGCAGAATTTGATATGGCTTTAATGAATCGAAAAATGGCACCATCAATTGAATCAGTTTATTTGATGACGAATTCTGAGTATATGTATGTAAGTGCAAGCCGCATTCGAGAAGTTTCGCGATTAGGTTATGATGTTGCAGATTTGGTACCGCCAAATGTTCGTGATGCAATTCAGCAAAAGCTTGCTAATGGAAGCTAATTATGATTAAGAGGTTAGCGTGAGTGAAGAATTCGGCATAGATCTCGACGATGTATTTAAGGTCATTGAGCAGTCTGAGGTTCTGGTTGTTCGGTTTTCAACAGTAGGCACCAAAAGATTGTTAATCGATTTTCGAACGGATGAAGAAAATTTGCCCTTTATAGGTTTAGTAGACCCTGCAAATTCCGTTGAAGAAAGGATTAGGTCGGTCAAAAGATTACGTCCCTCATTTCCCTATCCTGAAAAGTTTATGTCGTTTCAGTGGCCAAGATCGATTCCACTCTTAGAACTCAGTGGCGTTTGGGAGAAAGTGGGAAGTCGAATGATTGCAGATGGTGGTGAATTTGTTACTACAACTATTGCAAAAGCATATGAAGATCTCGTATTTGAGGAACGCAAACAAATTGTAGGTGCAATCCAGGGAACTGACGAATGGCAAACTATTTGGCAAAGTGAGTAGCAAAAATTTCTACCAAACAAATTGATTTACGTAGCGATACTGTTACACGTCCTTCGCCAGGAATGCGATCCGCAATAGAGAGCGCCCCTGTAGGTGATGATGTATTGGGTGATGATCCAACTGTCAAAGCGTTAGAAGAGATTTCAGCAAAAAGACTTGGTAAAGAATCTGCTTTATTTGTTCCATCAGGAACGATGGCTAACCTTATAGCAATTTTATCCAGCACTACTCCTGGCGATGAGGTTCTTTTGGGTGATCAGTCTCACATTTTTAATTATGAAGTTGCTGGAGCTTCGAGAGTTGGTGGAGTTCAGCTCCATCCATTGAAAAATTTAAAAAATGGAAGTTTGAATTTTAAAGAGTTGTCTTTAGCAATTAGAGAAAAAGATATTCATGCTCCAAATACTTCCTTACTTTGTCTTGAAAACACTCACAACCGATGTGGTGGTATCGCAATTCCAGCAAATGTAATTTCTGATACTTGCGAAATCGCGCACAAAAAGGGGTTAGGAGTACATCTAGACGGAGCCCGCATTTTTAATGCGGAGGTGTTCTTAAATGAAAGTGCTGCGCTAATAGCACAACATTGCGATAGCGTTTCTTTTTGTTTCTCAAAAGGATTAGGAGGGCCAGTTGGTTCAGTACTTTGTGGTTCACAGCTACTAATTAAAAAAGCTAGACGTTATCGGAAGATGTTAGGTGGTGGTATGAGGCAGGTAGGTGTCTTGGCTGCGGCAGGGATCTATGCATTGGAACATAATATTGCACGATTGGAAGATGACCATAAAAATGCAAAATATCTAGCTATGCAACTATCCAACACTCCTGGTTTAATTGTCCAGATACCAGATACAAACATTATTAGTTTGTCTACGCAGAACGATCGACGAGATTTCTGGATAAGAGAACTTGCGGATAAAGGTGTTAAGGTGAGTCCATTTGGCGTTGATCGCTTCCGTATGGTTACTCATTTAGATATTCATAGCGATGATATTGAGTTTGTAATAAAAGCAATACACAGTGTAGCGGAAAAAATATGAAGACTTTTACATTCAAATTTTTAATAATCTTAATTATTTTGTTTCCAATTCTATATGCATGTGCAGACGTAGAGTTGGAACCACATTCAAGAATTTTTGATTCAGCGGTTTGGGATAAGAATGAGTCGCTTAAGTATGAACTGACAAGAAACGGATATGTGGAGGGCTTTTGTGTTGTTGAAACTTCATCTAAAGGTGATGGGGTAACCAACTTAATTCAAATCTGTACAGATGCATTTGACTACGGTTACACGGATGAACGCAGAACCTATGTAAAAGAGGCAGATTTACAACCTATAAGCTCTCTTAGGATAATCGAAGACCCAAAAAAAATGGAGCGTCGACATTTCTCTGCGAATTATTTCTATGATGATGTCAAACAAAGTCATGTAGTTTTTGAAATAAAAGAATTTAAAGACAATACAGATCTTCCAGTCAGGACACTTGAAGTTAGTCGGGATTTGCCACCATCTTCAGATATGGTACCTACACCTGTCTGGTATGACGATGATTCAATTTTTTGGTTAATTAGAGGGATTACGTATAACGAAGGTTTTTCTGCATCTTTTACTGATGTAAATGCGGCAACAGGAAGAGTTTTTTCCGCGCACTTGAAAGTCGAACGACGAGAATTTATCGAGGTTCCTTTCGGTCTATTTGAGGTTTGGAAAATAAAACTTGAAACAGCAACTATTAAACAATATCTCTGGGTGGAGTTGGAATCACCTCATCGAATTGTCCGAGCTAAGTTGGAAGATCTGGTTTATGAACTCATTTCAAGCTCTAATCCATAGCCTGATTTGAATCAATAACAGTTTTTAATGCTTATGTTTTTTGAAGTCATTGACCTAGCTTAAGTTCGCCTGCAGAATAGCGACAATCGTAAAGAGAAAGCTAACATTTGTGAACAGTATAGCCCTGATAAGTCGAGAACCTAAGCTTCGTAGAATGCTTTCGAAGTATCTCAAGGCTAGGCAAGAATTTAAGTCATCGTATGTAAGTTATGATGATGCTATTGAAAACCTTGACTTAAATACCACAGAGATCCTGATTGTTGATATTCAAGGTATACCTAGGGGCCAGACAGCTATTTCGATTACAGGTTTTACAAACTGGCTCTCAGATTCTGGTTTAAATGAAGAATGTGATGTTATATACCTTTTGCGTAAAGGAATACGTAAACCAAAATTAAATTATTCTGGGCCAATTGTGAAAAAACCATTTCCATTGGAACGAATAGCTGAGACGATACGCTTTTTAAGAGAAACAAAAACTGCAGCTTCAAGAACTACAAAACTCAGCTTAAACAGTGATTTAAATTTACTTTCTGCTAATAGTACAGAAGTTTCCTTAACAGAAACTGAAGCGAATTTATTGTCTTATCTAATGCAATATTCTGGTGAAATGATAACTTATGAGAAATTGTTAACTGATGTTTGGAAGTACCATGATACCGTGGGTGCAAACATTTTGGTTCGTGCGCAGATAAGTAATTTACGGAGAAAATTACGTCGTTTTAATCCTAAATATAATCCAATACAAACAATACGTGGTAAGGGTTATCGCTTCGTTGCCTAAATCAGAGCATTTGTGATTTAGCAATACATATAACTAGAATAGGTATTTATGACTCTTCGCTTAGATAACCGTAAGAATAATGAAATACGAAATATTTCAATTGAAACTGAAATTCAAGATTTTGCCGAAGGAAGCTGTTTAATTAATTTCGGAAAGACAAAAGTATTGTGCACAGCTTCAGTTGAAGAACGCCAGCCAGGTTTTTTAAGAGATACGAATAGCGGATGGATAACAGCTGAATATTCAATGTTGCCAAGGGCAACACTTACAAGAACCCAGAGAGAGGTAGAACGAGGACGACCGAAAGGACGAACTCAAGAGATACAGCGGTTAATAGGCAGATCGTTACGAGCTGCTGTCAATTTAGATCTATTGGGGCCAAGAACTATAACGCTTGACTGTGATGTTCTTCAAGCAGATGGTGGAACTCGAACAGCTTCTATAACTGGTGGTTATGTTGCCTTACGGATTGCAATAGAGAAGTTGATACGAGAAAAGAAAGTGTCTGAATCTGTGTTATTGGAACCCATTGCAGCGATTTCTGTGGGTATTGTTGACGGAATTCCAAGAGTAGACCTTTGTTATGAAGAAGATTCAAGAGCTGGTGTTGATTTGAATGTTGTTATGTCTGGGGAAAATGCATTTGTTGAAGTACAGGGTACTGCTGAGGGAAAGATTTTCACAAAGGAAGAGCTTGATGAAATGCTGCGACTTGCATCAGATGCAATTCAACAATTATTCCAATATCAATACGATAATCTCATATCCTAAATTTGTTAAACGTACGGGCCTAAGCTAGCACCACCAACTATGTGAACATGCCCATGTTCTTGGCTTTGCATTGCAGAATGACCAAAATTTGATACGAGTCTAAAGCCCTGTGGCGAAACTTCTTTACCAATTTGCGAAGCTATTTTCCCAATATCACCAATATCTGCCCATAATTCTTCTTGCAATCTGTGTTCTTTGGTCATAGCTAATAACATTACAGGTACCCAACGGAGCACATTCTGAATTACGATATATTTGTCATCTTCGTAAACAATATTCGCTGGCTCTTCGCCAGCAACAATTTTACAAAAGACGCAATATGGAGCCGTTTGCATGTATACCTTCTTGAAATTATTGCACTGTAAGAAGAACTTCTCCCACACTATCACTAAACGCTTTAAGTGGCACAATACTAAAGCAACTATAGGATTTTATGGCACGACTAGTACCAATAAGAGCACTCCAATATACGGAACATGCAGGTGCGCTTGCTAACTTAATTGCTCCTCCTTACGATGTAATTAATGAAAAGCAGCGAAAAGAGCTCGCAGAAACCCTTACTTATAATTCAATTCACTTAGAACTTGCTGAACCTGGAATAGATAGAGACTTAAGAGTACAAAAAAAGCTTGAGCACTGGCTAAGCTCAGGAATACTTAAAGATTTAGAAAAAGAATATTTTTTCGCCTATGAACAGGAATTTGAGGAAGCTGGTATTAAATATAAACGTAGGACTCTTTTCTGTGGAGTTGAGTCATTATCTTGGGAAGATGGTGCAGTTAAGCCACATGAGTTTACGTTATCAGCACCTAAAGTTGACAGGTTGTCACTTTTAGAGTCTACAAATACGCAATTTAGTCCAGTCTTTATGTTAGCGAGAGATCGTACAGGACAATTAAAGGATTTGCTGGATGGAGTTTGTGAAGCGGGATTTCCAGCTCAAGAAGGCACTGTTGATGGTATAAATCATAGAATCTGGGTAATAGAACCTTCAAGGGAAGTGCTCAAAACTCTTGCACCTCTATTGTCTGAAAGTTTTTATATTGCAGATGGACATCACAGGTATGAAACATCCTATGCTTACAAAAAACGAAAAGGGATAGCATCAGACGTAGAACATCCAGCAAACTATTGCTTAACGGGCCTAGTGTCTGCCCAAGATGATGGTTTATTAATTCGTCCTTTACATCGAATGATCAAACAAAGACCTCCATCTAACTGGCAAGAGAAGTTATCCAAATTCTTTAACATTCAAGAGGTGAACGAGGGAAGTACTGAAATTATTGCCGATAAGGATATCTTGGCGATTGGTCTTGATTCGATTAATTCACAACATAGATTGAAATTAATCGATTTTGATAATTTGCGTAAGGAGGTTACTTCCAGCAATAGTGATGCTTGGCTTAAAACGCAATCAAATATTTTACGATATGGGGTTTTGAATATGCTTTGGGGTTTTAGCGATGACGATATAAAAGCCGGTGCTGTCACCTATACTCATCTTGCTGAAGAAGTGTTTTCAGAAGTAGCAGAAGGCAATTTCACCGGATTTATTTTGAATCCAATCACACTGAATGAGGTTTTTGAAATTGCAGACCTCGGGGAAAGGCTTCCCCAAAAGTCAACATATTTTCACCCTAAATTAGGTTCGGGATTACTGTTTTATCCATTGATTACAAATGAACGAGAGTAATACTTTCAATCCCATCTGTAGCAGATATTTTACTCAACTCTTCGCCACTAGGTGAATCATCAACTACAACGATCATCGTAGCATTAGTCCGTGCCTCTTGACGTGCAACTTGCATATTTGAAATATTGATATCACATGCAGCTAGAGCTGTTCCTAAACTTCCTATCATTCCTGGTTTATCTTCATTTTCACAAATAAGTAGCGTATCACCTCGTTGAATCGTCACATCTATTTCTAAGCCATTAATTGATACAAGCTTTGAACTTAAATGGCTTACCGCTCCATTTAATGCTATTTTTTGGGTTTTTGTTTCTACTGTTAAACCTATTAAATTATGAAATATTTCATTCGAAGCATAAAGATGCTCTTCAATAACCCAGCCATGTTTTTGAGCAGCTAAAGTTGCATTCACTAGAGTAACTTCATCTTCACTGATAGGGCGAAGTAAACCTTTGATAGCTGAACTTTTTAACAATGTAATTCCCTGGTCAGCAATTTCACCGGAAATATCCAATTGAATTGAAGTCACTTGATCATTTACAAGCTGTGAAGCCAAGCTTCCTAATAAATCTGCCACTTCCATGTATGGGCCAAGTTCTTCCATAATCTCTGGCGCTACAAGTGGTGCATTCACCGGATAGGTAGGAGGTTTACCTTCCAAGATATCAATGATTTGTTTCGCGACATCAACAGCGACCCTTTCCTGAGCTTCTTGGGTAGAGGCTCCAAGATGAGGAGTAACAATTATTTGTGATTTTTCGAGTAATTTTGAATCAGATTTAAGTGGTTCTTCACTGAAAACATCTAGTGCTGCTCCTGCAATATGTCCAGATTCAATCCCTCGAATTAAAGCTTCTTCATCTAATATCCCACCACGTGCTGCATTAATTAGCTTTACTCCAGATTTCATAATTTGAATTTGCTCATCATTAATCATCCCTTTTGTTTGCGCTGTCAGAGGTATGTGTAAACTAATAAAGTCACTTTTTTTCAATATATCTGTCAACGTGGCAGATTCAACTCCCAAAGCATGTAATCTTTCTGCTGGAACGAACGGATCATTTGCTAGCACCGTCATCTCTAAGCCAATGGCACGACGTGCAACGGCTGCACCAACAGGACCAAAACCTATCAAGCCTAGCGTTCTTCCACGTAGTTCTGCGCCTACAAAATTTGTGCGGTCCCAGTTACCTTCCTTTAGTGACTTATCAGCCTGAGGGATATGCCTAGCTAAAGAAAGCATTAATGCCACGGTATGTTCTGCTGCTGCAATAGTGTTACCCTGGGGAGCATTAACCACAACAATTCCTTGTTCAGTAGCTGCATTTAAATCAATATTATCGACTCCGGTTCCTGCACGGCCGATAACTTTTAACCTTTTACCCGCATCAATTACCACATCACTTACTTGTGTCGCACTTCTTACAATCAGTGCATCATAGTTAGCTATTATTTTGCACAACTCATCCTCTGATCGGTTCAGTACGACATCTACATCAGCAACAGTTCGAACTAAATCAATTCCTTCAGATGCTATTTTATCTGCGATCAAAACTTTAAAAGACTCAGAAGATGCCAAAATTAACCCTCAGTCGAATTTTCCAAAAGATTTACAACAGTCAGCACCGAATCCTCGATTTCCTCTAGTTTAAAATGGCCTAAATGGCCAATGCGAAAAATTTTTCCTTGCAGCTTCGCTTGGCCTCCGCCTATAACGACATCAAATTTTTCTCGGGCAAGACTTGAAATTTTTTTGCCATCTATATGTTCTGGCCATTTAATTGCTGTAACTGTATTAGACGCATAGTTTTTATTAGCAAATAATTCAAGTTTATTTTGTTCAGCTAAAGACCGTGTTAATTCACCGGCTTTCCTGTGCCGTTCATAAATTGATTCAAGACCTTCTTCTCGCATAAGGCTAAACGCATGGTCTAGAGCAAAGAAGACAGATAACGCTGGAGTCCATGGGGTTTGCTCTTTTTCTAAAGAACTTTTTGCGCGTGCTAAATCAAAATAGAACCTAGGCATTGTAGCATTTACATTTGCTGCCCATGCTTTTTCACTTAACCAAACAAATGCAAGGCCAGGGGGGGACATCCAACCTTTCTGTGAACCACTGATGACAACGTCTAATCCCCATTCTTCAACAGGGCAAGGTATTGATGAAAGGCTACTGACAGCATCTACTATTATCAAACAATCATGTGGTTTTGCTACCGCTGCTATTTCCTTGAGTGGATTCGTAACTCCAGTCGAGGTCTCATTATGAGTAACCAGAATTGCTTTGTAATTAGGGTTTGCTTTTAATCTGGCTTCTATTACAGCAGGATCGGCAGCTTGACCCCATTCAACAGCGTATGTATCGACTTTTGCTCCATATGATTTTGCAATGTTTGCAAATCTTTCGCCAAAAGATCCAACTGAGATCGATAAGACTAGATCCCCAGGACTTAAAACATTAACGATCGCAGCCTCTAGCCCTCCTGTTCCTGAAGCCGTAAGCGAAAAAACTTCAGATGAGGTACCGAAAACCCATTTCAATCCCTCTGAAACATTGCCCAATACATTTGCAAATTCTGGACCCCTGTGATTTATCATAGGTTGGGCCGATGCAGCAAGTACATCGGGTGGACATGGGGTCGGACCTGGAATACGGAGGTTCACTCTTTTACTCCTCAAATATACACTGATTGTAACCGCTATAGCTTATACACATTCGAAAGAACGAAAATGAAAAAACAAAAATCCAATTTACGATCACTACCGTCAGTTGATTTACTTATATCCTGCCTCGACGCTAGTGTGCAAATTACAGCCACCCATTCTTTACTTGTACAAATTTCACGTGATGTTCTATCTACAGTAAGAAGTCAGGTTTTGGAAGGAGGTACAGTTCCGAGTATCGATGATCTTCTTTTTAAGGTAGAGGAGAAATTGGCTCTGCTTCGAGATTCTAGCCCGAGACGTTTAATTAACGGTAGTGGTGTACTTATCCAAACAAATATAGGTCGTTCCCCTTTAAGCGAACGTGCAAAAATCGCTATGTGGGAATCAAGTTCTTATAGTGAACTCGAATATGACCTTGAACGAGGCTCTAGAGGGAGTCGACTCAATCAAACTCGTGAGCTACTTACCACTCTAACTGGTGCTGAAGACTGTTTGGTTGTGAATAATAATGCAAGTGCATTGCTCACCTTACTTAGTGTCTTTGCTGTGGGCAAAGAAGTACTTGTTTCACGTGGTGAAGCTGTGGAAATCGGTGGGGGTGTACGTATACCTGATATTTTAGCGCAAAGTAATGCGCAAATCATTGAAGTTGGTACGACAAATAGAACATATGTAGAGGATTATGCGAAAGCAATTAACCCTGAAAACACTGCTGCTATCTTAAGGATTCACCAATCAAATTTTAAAATTGTAGGTTTTACGTCAAAGCCAAATTTGAAGGATTTAGCAAAATTAGCCCAAAATGAAAACATTTTATTATTAGATGATTTAGGTAGCGGATGCTTATTAGAAACTGAAGAATTCGGGCTCCCACATGAGCCAACAGTTAAGGAAAGTCTAGATGCTGGAGTAGATCTAGCCTTTTTTAGCGGTGATAAATTAATTGGAGGTCCCCAGTCTGGAATTATCGTTGGGAAGAAAGATCTCATAAAGGTAGTGAGAGAACATCCATTAGCAAGGGCATTGCGTTTAGACAAAACAGCAACAGCTGCCCTAAATGCAACTTTACTTAGTTATGTTGAGCAAAAGGCGGAAGAGGAGATTCCTATTTGGCAAATGATTTCTTCGACACCTGAACAATTGAAGATGAAGGCTTCGCGTTGGGCTTCTATCATTGGGGCACAAGCTACAGTAGTAAATTCACAAACCATGATTGGAGGGGGAGCATTACCTGATATAGGGCTTCCCACTTGGTGTGTTGCAATTAAACATGATGACGGGGCAGAAAAATTAGCTTCACTTTTTCGTTCCTTACCAGTTCCAATCGTCACACGTATCGAGGATGATTTAGTTTTAGTTGACCCGAGAACGATCGATGTACAGGATGATGAGATTTTATGTAATGCTTTTGTAGAAATTTTGAAGTAAACGTTAATCCATTCTAGCTTGCGGAAAGAGGTCGATTAACATTTCCTCTTCAGTGGGTAAACTTCGTTCGATTATATCAATATCATCCAAGGCTAACTCGGCTCCAATGGCGGCACACTCTAAGGGGGATTCAGTAATATAGCAAGGTACTTCGGTAGCTTGGGTTAGCAGTTTTTCAATATTACGTAAAAGTGCCCCACCTCCTGTTAAGACAATGCCTCGATCGAGAATATCTGCAGCTAATTCTGGAGGAGTTCTAGATAATGCATTTTTTACAGTTTGAGCAATTGATAGAAGAGGCTCTTCTATTGCCGTTGCAATTTCTGTACTAGTCATTGTTATTGTTTTAGGTAGACCACTTACAGTATCTCTCCCGCGAACTGCTTGCTTCAGAGGAGATAGATCTGGTAAAGCACTGCCTATTGCAATCTTCACTTCTTCCGCAGTTCGGATACCTATAGAAAGCTTATATTTTCGTCTAACAAATGATTGAATAGCTTCATCGAGTTGCTTTCCTGCAATTCTTACTGATTCACTTGCCACAATTCCATAAAGAGAAATGACCGCAGCTTCCGTGCGCCCGCCTCCAATATTTACAATCATGCTTCCTCTTGGTAAATCAACAGGAATATCGGCCCCAAGAGCCGCAGCTAATGGCTCAGGTATCAAATGAGTAGGTCTTCTTGCACCGGCTTGCTCACAGGCATCACGAACTGCGCGTTGTTCAACAGTTGTCACTCCGGCTGGGACTGTAATTACAATCTCTGGACGAACTAAATTAAAATTACCGCGTAAACTGTTGATGAAATGCGACAGCATAGCTGTAGTCATTCTATAGTCAGCTATAGCCCCCTCTTGTAATGGATACAAGACCTTTAATGCACCAGGAGTTCGGCCTTCCAATTCTAACGCTTCATCTCCAACAGCGACCACAGAATCATCCCTATTATGAATCGCTACTACGGAGGGCTGGTTTATGACAATGCCACGTCCTTTTTCGCAAACAAGAAAGTTTACAGTACCTAAATCGATACCTGCACGTACAGCTGTAAATAAAGCCATTAAGTACGCTCCATCTTTGCACCTAGTGATTCAAATTTAGATTGTAGGTTGTCATATTTTCGGTCCAGATGCTGAATTTCCGTAATAACTGATGTACCTGTAGCAGATAGTGCTGCCAAGAGTACTGCTGCACCTGCACGTACGTCTAAAGCAGTGACCTTAGCACCCGACAAGGTAGAGGGACCTGAAATTATGGCAGATGTTCCGGCTATAACAATGTCTGCACCCATTTTTCGTAGTTCATTTACGTAGAGCATACGATTTTCAAAAACACGCTCTTGGACGATGGAAACTCCAGCAGCTTGTGTTAATAGTGTTGCCATAGGTGCTTGTAAATCAGTTGGCATCCCCGGATATGGCAATGATTGAAAATTAACGGGTAACAAAGCAGTATCCCTCGAAACGGTTATTTCTTTTCCACTCACTTCTAAATTAGCACCACAATCTATTAATTTTGAAAACAAAGAATCCAAATGTTCAACTGGAGTATTTTCAATTGTGACATTTCCAGCAGTTAGAGCTGCAGCAATTGCAAATGTTCCAGCCTCAATACGATCCGATGGTAGAGAAATCTCACATCCATTGAGTTTCTCTACACCGTGTATCTTTATCACTTGTGTACCTGTCCCACTAATAACAGCACCCATCTGGGTCAGTAAATCACCTAAAAATATAACTTCGGGTTCAGTAGCCGCATTTACAATAGTGGTATCTCCTTTTGCAAGTGTTGCAGCCATTAAAACATTTTGTGTACCTGAAACACTCGGGTAATCCATGAAAATACGTGTTCCTTGTAAGCCCGTGGAGGAAGAGGCTGTGTATACATCTCCAGCCTGATCTATTTGCGCACCCAATTTAGCAAAACTATTGATATGGACATCAACTGGACGTCCCCCTATGGGATCACCTCCAGGTGGTGGAGTGCTGACTGTTTGATATCTTGCTAATAGTGGACCTGTAACTTGAAAAGATGCTCTGTTTGCACTCATAAGATGAGCTGGTGCTGAAGTTTTAGTGATTTTGTTACAACAAATTGAAAGGGTATTTTTCTCCAGCTTTGTAATCACAGCTCCAAAATGTGATAAAAGCTCAGACAATGTCTTTACATCAAGAACATCCGGCATATTTTTAAGAATGACCGGCTGATCGGTTAATAAGGCTGCACACATTGCAGCCAACCCTGCATTAGCAGAACCAGAGAGTGATACACGGCCCTCCAATGTTGTTGGACCTCGCAATCGATAAGAAAGTGCTTGGGTTTTATAATTGCTCACTACTCAAGATTAGGGGTGATTTGCCTAAAACTGCAAGGTAATCCTTAAATATGGACTAACTACGTGTGCTAGATGTATTTGTACGCCTTCTTCGTTTTTCAACAACATTTAACCTAAGTAAAGCTCTTTGTAACGATGCCTGAGCACGTGCAAGGTCAACTGATGTTTGATCTGCATCAGGATTCTGTAATCGCTCTTCAGCGCGTTTTCTAGCCTCTTCGGCCCGTTCGGCATCTATTTCATCCGCATTCTCGGCGACATCAGCCAGAACCGTAACTTTATCCGAATGTACTTCCAGGAAACCTCCTCCAATTGCAAAGCTGGTTTCGTTAGTACCTCGTCTAAAAATGAGTTCACCATAGTCAAGTGTTGTCATCAAAGGAGCGTGGCGCGGTAAAATAGCAAGCTGTCCCTCAGATCCGGGAACGATCAGAACATCTAAATTTTCTTCAGTTTGAACGATTTCCTCAGCAGTTATAATTTCAACTGATAAAGGCATTAGGATTCCTCACTAAGTGACTGTGCCTCCGCAACTACATCTTCAATCGTACCTTTCATGTAGAACGCCTGCTCAGGCAAATCATCATGTAGGCCTTCTAAAATTTCGCTGAAACCACGTATTGTTTCCCGTATAGGAACATATTTACCTTCACGTCCTGTAAAAGCTTCCCCAACAAAGAATGGCTGAGTTAAAAAGCGCTGCAATTTTCGTGCTCTTGCAACTGTTAACTTATCTTCATCTGATAACTCATCAATACCAAGAATCGCAATTATGTCCTGCAAATCTTTATACCTCTGAAGTATCGATTGTACCGCACGAGCAACATCATAATGCTCCTGCCCAACGACGCGTGGTTCAAGGGCGCGAGAGTAAGATGTTAATGGATCCATAGCTGGATACAATGACTGCTCAGCCAAAGATCGTTCAAGTGCGACCACTGAATCTAGGTGAGCAAAAGTCGTTGCAACACCTGGATCTGTATAATCATCAGCAGGAACATAAATAGCCTGAAACGAAGTGATCGAACCCTTTTTTGTTGTTGTGATACGTTCTTCTAAGTCTCCCATTTCAGTACCTAATGTTGGCTGATATCCAACAGCTGAAGGCATCCGACCTAACAGTGCTGAAACTTCCATACCTGCCAATGTATAGCGATAGATATTATCGACAAAAAACAGAACATCTAATCCTTCTTCGTCTCGGAAATATTCAGCCATTGTTAACCCTGATAATGCAACACGTAAACGTACACCTGGTGGCTCATTCATCTGCCCAAATACCATGGACATTCGAGGTAGCACACCTGACTCATTCATCTCGTTCCAAAGATCATTACCTTCTCGAGAACGTTCACCAACACCCGCAAAAACAGAATAACCACCATGCTGTTGGGCAATATTATTAATCAATTCCTGAATGGTAACTGTTTTTCCAACACCTGCACCACCCAAAAGGCCAACTTTACCACCCCTTACGAGTGGTGCAATTAAATCAACTACTTTTATCCCTGTTTCTAAAATAGAAGGTTCTGTTTCCTGATCTTCAAACGCAGGAGCCTCCCTATGGATTTCCCACCTAGGCGCACCTTCAGGAGCTGGCTGATCGTCAATTGGTTCACCTAAGACGTTAAACATCCGCCCCAATGCTTTTTCACCAACTGGAACTGAGATTGCTTGTCCAGTATCAATAACAGGCATATCACGCTTTAGACCGTCTGTAGAGTCCATCGCCAAAGCTCTAACCCAATTATTTCCAACATGTTGCTGCACTTCAGCAATCAAGGAAGTTCCGTCATCGCGTTCGATGCTCAAAGCATTATTTATAGCGGGAAGGCTATCGGGGGGGAACTCAACATCTAGAACTGTTCCTATTATTTGCGATATACGACCAGTATTAGAGGTAGTAACCATAATTTTCTCCTTATTTTTCCTTCTTTGCTTTTGGCCCTAATTTGGCAAGTCGTTCACCCATATCAGCACCAGGACCTAAGCTCGTAGTTCTTTCAAACACGAGACCTTCTTTATATGTGTAATTTAAACCGTCATTTAATAGCCTTTTATCTTCTCGTAGTGTATGCCATGAGTTAGCTGCAATTTGCTCAGCCCACATTATTGTCTCACTCTCCAAATCATCATCTTTTACAACACGATTAATTAGTCCGATTTTTAAGGCTTCTTCAGCCATAACGCGTTTCCCTGTATACATCATTTCTTTAGCGGCTCCTGCCCCTATGCGAAGAGGTAACCGTTTCGTCATACCCCATAGTGGTGTTAGAGAAAAAGGTGCGTGAGTATCACAAAAAACCGCAGTATCACTCGCAATTACTAAATCGGCAGCTAACATCAGCTCAAGGGCTCCTGTGTAGCAAGCACCCTTAACTGAGGCAATTACTGGTTGCGGTAAATCCTCTAATGCATCGATCGTTTCAGATTGAAAATACTTAGAAGGTGCTTGCTCGCCTTTTGCAATTGAGCCTAAATCATTACCTGCAGAAAACGCTCTTCCTTCCCCACGAATAATTACTACACCTACATCTTCCGCATCATTTTTGAGTTCTGTAATTAATGCCCTTAACTCGATAAAAAGATCAGGGCTTAACGCGTTAAGCACATGTGGTCTATTGAGCGTAATTGAGGCAACACCATTCTCATCTTTCCTGTAAACCAGATCTTCTGAATTGTCTGATAGTGAAGTCATTCTAAAAGTGCCTCTGCCCCACCCACAATTGCAAGCAAATCACTAGTAATTTGCTCTTGGCGCACTTTGTTATACGTGAGTGTTAATTCTGACTCAATATCACTTGCATTATCGGTCGCATTTTTCATGGCTACCATTCGGGCTGATTGTTCAGATGCTGCAGATTCCAAGATTGCTGAATGTACTTGCATAATTACGTACCGAGGAAGCAATCGTTCATAAACAAGCAAGGGGTTTGGCTCAAAAATATATTCCTGAGTTAATGCATCATCTGTTTCCCCATCGTCTTGTTGAGGTGGTATAACAGGTAACAATTGCTTAATTAGTGGTTGTTGATTCACTGTATTTATAAACTCCCCAAATGAAATAAACACCTTATCAACACGTCCATTTAAATAATCTTCCATAATGACTTTTGCGACAGTCTGAGTTTGAGTAAGAGCAGGATAATCTCCAAGTTCCGTAAATTCAGCAGCTAAATTTAATTCGGATCTTAGAAAAAAATCTCTCCCTTTTTTCCCAACAGCAACCATTGATACAGGCTCAGTAATTTCTGCTACAAAAGATGCTGCTTCTCTGTTTAAATTAGAATTTAAAGCGCCACACAGCCCACGATCAGGTGTGATGTGTAAAACACCAATATTTTTCACAGGCCTTTGTACGAGAAAAGGATGCTTTTCATCATCTTCACCACCCTCTCCAGTCGAAGCTAATGAAGCTAAAACGCCTTGTATCTTTTCAGCATAAGGACGCCCTTGAGTTGCTCGATCTTGAGCACGTCTCATTTTTGAAGCTGCAACCAATTGCAAAGCATTTGTAATCTTTGCCGTATTTTGGACAGAAGTAATTCTTCTCTTTAGCTGGCGAATAGTTGGCATATCAGCTTCCTAATAAGGAATATTCTCCTTTACTTCATTAATGGCAGCACTTAAACCTTCACGTGTTTCGTCAGTCAATTCCTTTTGATCTTCAATTGCGGAGAGAAGTTCAGGCTTATTACTTTGTAAATAAGAACATAATGCCCCTTCAAAAGACTGTACTTTTTCAACTTCAACATCATCAACCAAACCTTCAGTTAAACCAAATAGGATAGCCACTTCTTCAGCAAGACTCATAGGCACAAATTGACCTTGTTTTAAGACCTCATTTGCTCTGAGGCCCCGCTCCAATTGACGTCTGGTAACAGCATCTAAGTCACTAGTTCCGAATTGAGCAAACGCCTGAAGCTCTCTAAATAACGCATGATCAAGTTTTAAACGGCCAGCAACATCTTTCATAATTTTCGTCTGTGCAGCACTTCCCACTCGACTTACTGAAATACCAACGTTTAATGCAGGACGTATTCCAGCATTAAACAGATCAGGTTCTAAGTAAATTTGTCCGTCAGTTATCGAAATAACATTTGTCGGAATATAAGCGGAAACATCATTCGCTTGCGTTTCAATAATTGGCAATGCTGTAAGAGAACCACCTGCGGCCAACTTCGCAGCACGCTCTAACAACCGACTATGGAGATAAAAAACATCCCCTGGATATGCCTCGCGTCCAGGAGGCCTTCTTAGCAACAAGGAAATTTGCCTGTACGCCCACGCATGTTTACTAAGATCGTCATAAACGATCAATGCGTCTCGCCCAGATTCCATAATCTCTTCACCCATTGCACATCCAGCATACGGAGCAAGGTATTGTAAAGCTGCGGACTCAGAAGCACTCGCGGAAACCACAATTGTATGCTCCATCGCTCCATTTTCTTCCAGTTGGCCAACTATCTGAGCAACTTTTCCTGCTTTTTGCCCAATTGCGACATAAATACAGATTAAGTCTCCACCTTTTTGATTAATAATCGTGTCAATTGCAACCGCGCTTTTCCCAGTTGAACGATCCCCAATTATCAATTCTCTTTGACCTCGACCAACTGGTATCATCGAATCAATTGCTTTGATACCAGTTTGGACTGGGCTATTAACACTTGAACGCAATGTTACGCCCGGAGCAATTCTCTCCACTGGCCTCGTTGTTGTTGTTGAAATCGGGCCTTTTCCATCAATTGGATTTCCTAACGCATCTACGACACGACCAATTAAGCCTTCACCAACTGGAACCTCAATAATTCTACCAGTTGAGCGTACTTCATCGCCCTCTTTAATATCTTGATAATCACCTAAAATCGCAGCACTAACTGATTCCTCTTCCAAGTTTAATGCCAATCCCATAGAACCATTAGGAAACTCGAGGAGCTCTGAATAACGTACATTTGTGAGTCCTGTTGCGCGGGCGACCCCATCACCTGCATCAATCACAGTACCTACGTCTGTTGATACTGTTGAAGACTCAAATTGTTCAATCTGCTCACGCAGTATGGATGCGATCTCTTCCGGACGAACGGCCATAATCTCCTCTTTCTGCGCTACTGCGCCCCTGCTAATTCATTACGTAGAGTACGTAATCGAGTACGTAAACTACCATCTATTAAGTGGTCACCAATCTTGATTACGATACCGCCAACTAGCGAGTCATCAATTCGTGATGTTGTTTCCACACGCATTTCGAGAGCATCAGAAATTCTTTTCTCGATAGCCTCTAAATTCTTTTTGTCTAATTCAACTGCAGTTGTAATTTCCGCATGACAGATTCCTTCAATTTGGTCTGCTAAATTATTAAAGGCATCAACAATAGCTTGTGCTTCAAATGTTCTGCTTTTCTTTATTAACAATTTCGCGACATTCCGAGCATTTTGTTGAACGTGACCTAATGCCTGGTCTATCACTGCATATCGTTTTTCTATTGGAATTGAATTAGTTACCAATATTGGCGCAGCTTCTGAATTTGTTAGCAGAGAAGCTACGTCAGCTAAATCAGATCGCCATGTACCCAAGGTATCTTCATCCACTGCAATATTTAAAATTGCTTGTGCATAACGACGTGCCACTTGTGTATCAGCCATCTATTTCCCTTGTTCTGTAATATCTGATTCCGCAAAAGTTTCTTCTATGATTCTTTCGTGGTCGTCACGGTTTACAGCTTGTTTAATAACACGTTCCGTAGCTGCTATAGTGATATCAGCAAATTCACCACGTAATTCCGAGATAGCCCTATCACGTTCTAACGCAATCTCTTGCGTTGCACGTTCAAGCGCTGTTTCACGGCTACGATCAGACTCTGAACGAGCTTCATCCTGAATTCTTGTTGCAATTTGCTGTGCATTTGCAAGAATTTCCTGACTTTGCTGTCTAGCGTCATCAAGCTGCCCTTCAATGGATGCTTGGGCTTCTGATGCTTCTTCACGAGCACTTTCGGCGGCGTTTAAGCCTTCAGCAATTCTTTGACGACGAGCATCAAGCATTCCTAAAATTGGCTTATATAACGTAAAGCGCAATACAACTAACAAAATTGCAAAGTTTACGATCTGCGCAATTATTTGCGGTAGATTTATCCCTAGAGCTGAAAAGGCCTCACCCATGCGGGTTTCCTTTCAAAACTAAATTACAAAGGCGATGATAATCGCAGTAAGCAAGGCATAAATACCAATTGCTTCCGCAAACGCAACACCTAGGATCATATTTGTCTGAATTGAAGCACGAGCCTCTGGGTTGCGACCTAGCGCTTCCATAGCTCGGCCGACCAACATACCGATACCAATAGCAGGGCCGATACCACCGAGACCCATAGCAATTCCTGCGCCAAGGGCTTTCCCGGCTCCATCAGTAAGTGCCTGTAAAAAAATGTCCATTTATTGAACTCCTTCTTTTCTTAATAGGTTAATTTTTAGAAACGACAACTTTATACTGCCGTCCCTTCGTTTTCTGGCGCCACAGCATCATCATGTTCTTCCTCATCATGGTGTTCAACTGCCATCATGGCAAAGACCAAGGTTAGAAGCGCAAAAACTGCAGCTTGGATAAAACCGACAAATAGTTCGAGACCATAAATTATATCTACGATAACGAACGGTATAAGGAAAGTAAGCATTAATATGAGAACTTCCCCTGCGAAAATATTACCGAATAGCCTAAAGGTAAATGAAATAACTCGAATAAATTCTGAAAGTAACTCCAAAAAGCCCACAAAAGCATTTATAGGACTAGAAAAATTAAAGAATTTCTTCAAGTAACCGAATCCAAGAGCTTGTAGTCCCCAAAACTCAACGATAAAGAAGGAAATTAATGCTAAGGCTAAAGTGTTATTAACATCACTGTATACCGACCTGAATAAAGGTATAACTAGCGCTAGTTTCTCAGATGGAAATTCAATCGCAGAAACGAACATCTCATCGCCTAAAAGAGCACTCGGCACGCCATGTTCATGGTGGTCATCAAGAATTATATTTGGGGCTGTTTCACTCTTATTTAAAGCAACCAATGCGGCCTGAACATCCTTTGCATCAAGGTGGTGACCTTCATGTTCTCCTAAATTAAAATCCTCAACAAATGTGTTTGCGAGGAAAACAACATAGTGGTCTAGAGCTTCCGGACCAGACAATCCTTCTTCTAACTCAAAATGCGCATTAGCATCTCCGGGGTTATCTACACCTCTGACACGAATTGGAACGAGTCCAACACCGCCACTCTCTTCCATAACAAAGGCACCGAATTTTTTAGTCTTCTCAAAATGTTCATCGTGTTCATGTACTTCTTCGATTTCATGAAAAACATGGTGTCCAACATCCTCTGTGATTCCAATTGCATTGAAGAAGGGGAGTAATCCAAACCAATTTGAAACTAGTATAAAAATAAAAAAAGTTGCAACAACTGTGAAAAACCGCCTACCTCTTTCACGCCCTGCAATGTCTTCAACTTGATTTACAAGGAATTCAAGACCACCCTCAACGAAGTTTTGGGCACCACTTGGTAGAAGTTTCATAGAACGTGTTGCTAGCCATGTGGTAATACCGAGAAAAATGATGACTGCCCAAGCCGTTATCATTGTATTTGAAATATCCCAGGAGCCTACAACCGAACTAGGACCACGGACAATAATTTCTCCAGCGACAATAATTTCAGGCTTAGGTCCAGAAAGTACGATCCAACCGACGATAATCCAGGCAAGTACACCTACAACGCTTAGAGCTAACCAAGTTCTTCTCACCTGAAAATCTACCCCTTGCGCAAACTACCATTATTCAGCTTTATCCAAAAGGGTTTTAATATTTTAATACCCCCGACTATGGAAAGCAGTAAACCTAGTATAGCTCCAATAATCGTAAATAATGGCTCAAGACCAAATTGCATATCTGCCCATCGTCCGAAAATTACACCGGCAATGATACAAATTGCAAAATACCATCCAGCCCCCATCAGGTAGGCAGTGGGAACAACCCATCCACCCATTTTTCCCCCTCAGGCAACCTTCAGCGGGGAAATAATAATGCTGCTAGGAAATAACGTGCAAATTAACAGCATATTTTCAACTACCCATTCGGTTTATCGAAATCACTTAGGTCTAAACCTTCTATAAAATCCTTAAACGCCCCGAGACGTTCTAATTCTTCTGGCGCAACAGGGGTAGCAGATTCCTGAGTTACAACTCCCGCCTCTTCATCACTTGTCAAAACAGTAGCTGCTCTATCTAAGACGGATTCCTCGGCATAAATAGGTGCCTCGGCTCGCACTGCTAAAGCTATTGCATCTGATGGCCTAGAATCAATAGTTACTTGCTCACCATTTAAATCGAGAACAATTTGAGCAAAATAAGTATCGTTAGATATCTCATTAAGCAAAACATGATGAACAGTTCCGCCAAATTCATCCAGAAGGTTTCTTAATAAGTCATGTGTCAGCGGTCGAATTGGCGAAACATTATGTAACCGCATCGAAATACTTTCAGCTTCAGAAGGACCAATCCATATAGTTAAATAACGTTGCGACTCTTTTTCTCGCAAAATTAGCATACGTTGGTAGCTTGTGAGTGAAAGTCGAATACTTTCAATGACCATCTCCTGCATCGAACACCTCTGCGGGCAGTTTACCATTTGTTTCCAAGTGCTACTTACTTTTTAAATACTTTCAGATTCATAATTTTATCAGGAGGTTATTTCGCAGATATTAGTTTTTTTGAATATGTAGCAAATCGTTTTCGAGTTATAAAGATTCTATGTTCACAATTAATACATTTCATGCCTATATCTAAGCCCACTCGAAAAATCTTCCACTCATTTCCACCACATGCATGTAACTTTTTCATTTCCCAAGTATCGTCAACAGCAACCTGTAACGGATCAGATTTCATTTTAAGACTCTACGGATGCAATTACTGTTTTTATATGGCTACAGATTCGTTCAGCCTCTTTAGCTGAATCATCAGGAGTTAACCCTGCATATGCAATGCCTCTGGACACATTTATAAGCATTCGACCCCACCCTGAATAGGCTATTTTAACGACCTCATCAATGCTTCCACCTTGTGCTCCTATACCAGGAATTAATAAAGGAGTATCTGGTACGATCTGACGAATTCCTCTCAATTCTTCTGGAGCTGTAGCTCCTACCACAAGACCAATATTTTCCCCCCAGTTCACAACAGTCTGTGCAACATGCTCATAAAAATATTTCCCATTTTCTAGAACAACTCCTTGAAATTGATCTGCGCCCAGATTAGAAGTCCTGCATAACACAAAAACACCACGGTCCTCATGTTTTAAAAAAGGTTGGATACTATCCTGTCCCATGAACGGATTTACAGTTACGGCATCAAACCCCCACTCTCTAAAAATAGCATTGGCATAGGCTTCGCTCGTTGAGCCTATGTCTCCTCTTTTAGCATCAGCGATTATAGGAATTTCGGGAGGGATGGCCTTTAGGGTCTCTTCAAGCGCTTTTAAGCCAGGGATTCCATAACTTTCGTAAAATGCAAGATTTGGTTTATAAGCCGAAGCAAAGGATTTTGTTGCTTCTATAAGTTCACGGTTAAATAACGGTATCTCTTCAACTAAATGCTTCTCTATGTGCGGATCTAAACCCACACATAGCAAACTTTGTATTTTTTCACTTCTGTGAATTAGACGCTCAAAAAAACTATTCATAAGACTCACGCCTAAAACCTAATTTATGCATAGCATCCATAAATCCCTCATGATCACTACTCGTAATAATATTTAGGATACCTTTCGATGTATCTGTTTTCTGTATTTTTTCCTTTTCTAGAACAACACTGGTTTGGCGCGCGACAGCTTTTGATACACCAATTACATCTATCCCTGGAAATTCATTTTTTATGACTTCTGAAATAAACTCATAATGCGTACAACCAAGAACTACTGTATCTGCACCATCGGAAATATCTTGCTTTAAAATATTGTTGACAGTTTGAGGGAGCAGTAGGTTTTGTATATCTCCCTGCTCAATCATATCTATAAGCTCCTCACTAACTACCTTAGATATAACGGTATCAGCACTGTTTTCAGCAACAACGTCTTTATACAAATCCCCTACTAATGTACCTGAAGTAGCAAGCACAACTATCCGATTAGTACGTGAAGCCAAAACAGAAGGTTTGATTGGAGGAACAATTCCTATAAAAGGGATATCAAAAACGCTACGTAGATCTTCTAATGCCGCTGCAGAAGCAGTGTTACAAGCAACGACGATTAATTTTACATTGCTTGATAGTAACCTATGCGTAATTGCAAAGGCTCTTTTTCGTATTTCTGGTAGTGGCCGTCTTCCATAAGGGAAATAATCGGTATCTGCAAAATAAATTAAATTCTCACTCGGAGTCAGTTTCTGTACTTCTCGTAATACACTTAATCCTCCTACACCAGAATCAAATATTCCAATTGGTCGTACATCACCTGCTACCATCTTGATCAGCATAGCTGACTGTGCTTAATGCGTAACTTTAAAAAACTATTTAGAATTAAGAGGGAGTGTTTTTTGGCTTTAAAGCGTCTTTCCTTAGCCTTATTACCAAGTGAAATTGATACGCTCGATACAACTGCATACGTTGTTATCGATGTACTTCGAGCAAGTACAACTATTGTCACATTGTTCGAACGTGGGCTCTCTGAGTTATTGGTCGTTAATAATCTGGCACAGGCAGTAGAGCAATCAAAACCGGAAAGCAGGATTCTGTTTGGCGAAGTTGGAGGCATACCTCCAGATGGTTTTGACTACGGAAATTCACCTTCAGAAATTTCCAAACTTAACCTTAAAAATAAAAAAGCAACATTATTTACGACCAATGGAACAAAAACGTTATGTCTAGCTGCACAAAAAGGAATCACCGCTGTGGGGGCACTCTCAAATCTCGATGCAGTTGCTCTTTGGGTTGGCTCACATGAAAGTGTAAGCATTATTTGTTCGGGAGAACTAAGCGGTCGTCGTTTTGCACTTGAGGACTTTGCGGTAGCAGCCAGATTTGTACATAAAATAATTAATATGTATTCATCTATAGAATTAGATGATGCAGCACGATTAGCCAGTGAAATTGGCAACTATGAAGGGTGGATAGCATCCAGTCTTACAAATGATCACACTCCAAGTGCAAGGCTTATAACAAGTGCGCAACATGGGCAAGAACTTATAGAGTTAGGCTTTGCAGCAGATCTACAGTTCTGTGCTTCTGAAAATATTTCAGAGATGGTTCCTTGTGTAGTTTCTTCGGAAAAAAATTGGTCCCTTTTAACGAGTTAATCTGTTTGGGACTTTTCCCAAACCATTCGTGCATTTTCAAGATCATCATGAATAGCAGGATGATTGCCATAGCGTTCTTCTTCAAAAAGTTTTGTGATTTGCGATGGGAAATCATCGTTATAAATTTCTATAAGTTCTGGTTTAATTTCAGTTGCAGTCTGACTTAAAGCACGATTCAATCCTCGTTTACTTGCCTCAGCTAAAAGATCTAAATAGAGCTTAATAGCTCCAGTGTTATCAGAAGATTTTTTACCTCCACGCCCTCTAAATGAAAAGAGCGAAGCTAACCCCTTAAATTCATCCCTTAAACCCCCAACCTTTTCACTACTATTGAAATCATCATCTTTACCATCACGGCGTTTGTACCAACGCATAACCAGGACCATAACTATCACAATAATTGCAACAGCAATACCCAACATGCCCCCGCCAAAAGCATATCTGCCCCAACGATTCCAGGCTGATTCACCTATTTGTTCAGTCGTTTCGGCTGCATTCGTTTCTATCTCTACAGGAACTGGCATCTGTATTTCGAGAGATTCCTGTTCACCTCCACCTAACAGTGAGAAAATCCATAACAAAAATTCAACAATATTTATCACCACCCAGCCAACAGGAACAACTAGGACGTAATAAAAAACAGTCCAAATAGCATCAAGAAAAGGACCGGTAAAAAAGGGACCCAAGGAGTCAACTAAAATTTCAAAAATAAAACCAGCAAATACAACAAGGACAACAGTAAGAACTACCGTAAATGCAAGCATTCCAGTCGCAACTCCACCAGCACGAAAATCACCTAAAGTAGCTCCACTTCGTGATAATTGGGCGCCAGCTAAAGCTAAAAGTACGATGACGATATACGTTATACCAGCCCAAGTAGTAGCTATCCCCACATCTGAAACTGCTGAAATTGTTAACAAAATTGCTACCAAAGCAAAGGGAATTACAATAAACCGAGGTAAAGTATCTAGCTCTATTCCATTTGAAGAGTGGTATGCAGCACGCAACCAAGTTGCTAGAAGAAGAATACTTGATAAGCAAAAGGTAACCGAATATGCACCAACATCACCTTCTGCTCGAATCAGTGTCAAAATCCAGGAAAAATCAAAAATATTTACATCGCCGGCTAACTCAATTCGTAAACATAATGCCAATACAAGTAAACCAATTAGTGTTGATAAAACCACTCTTTTAAATGCATCACCAAAAAAGAAGAAGCTTACTTTGGGTGCTAAAAATCCAATAAAAGCTATCGCTGCTATCGAAAAAAAAGAAAGTGGATTTCTAGCTATTTCTTCAGGAATCAGTGCCACATAACGGGCGATCATGAAGAATATCAAAATCTCTGAAAAAATAACTAAAAACACTGAGAAGGAAGCAATCATGTAGTTATAGGTTCCTTCTTAAAATGTTCGTCTATCGCTTGAATTGGTACCGTACCTAGATCTTTAAAAGTAGTTTCAACAGATGTTGAAACTATACTGACTCTATATCCAATATTTTTTAGATAGCGTATCTCAGAGGCTAACTCTTCAGGAACGTGTGCAGCCACTAACACGATCGTTGAGCCAATCGGCAATCGGCCTACTTCACGCCTTATGCTTCCAGTCAAAGTCCCCATTGTAAGTGGTTGAATTGCAGCAAGTGATTCTAATATTTTTATAATTTGAACTTTCGATCTCGAGGGTGGAAGCCTTAGAGGACGATCTGAACCTAATAAAGATCCATTTGCCAAAAGACCAACTGCAAATTTATTGTTGGTGGCCCAAACCGAAATAGAAGCAGCGACTGAAATTGTTCTCTCTAAATGCTCTGGTAAAAATCCTTCCCACGAATGACTTAAAGTATCTATATTCATAAATACATAGAGATGTTGAGCTGCTGAAGGATCGTAAACTTTGGATTGTATCTCACCCCTTCGTGCAGTTGCTTTCCAATCGATTCTACGCAGGGAATCACCAGGTTCATAATCACGTAATCCAGCAATTCGTAAAGGATCCTCAAATAGTTGATTCCTCCCTTTGCTTTCACCTAAGGGTCTATCTGCAGGAAATCCAAAATCGTTTAATTCTATTATTTTTGGATAAACGATTAAAGAAGTCCGTACATCAAATTGCTGCTTTCTAGGAAATAGTCCAAATAAATCTGAAGTATGGATTACTGGTGATTCAATTCTGAAATTACCACGATGTTTCGAAGTAATTGGTACTTTCCAGCTCTTTTTTTCATACCACCCTATAGACCCACGTAAAACAACAGTTTGATGCAAATCTCCAGTGATAGTTCTAATGTTATCACTAGTAATTTCAAGTTCATTGCTCAGCTGAACAGTAATTCGTAACCAGGGAAGTGGTAAAAATTTTCGATTTTCCAGCTCAACTAAAATGTATGTTTCTTCCTCTTGATACATCCTAGAATTAGTAGTCGTGATATTTAAATCCAATCGATTAAATAATCGCCGACTCCATAGGCGAGAAAGAGCAATGGCTATAGTAATAATTAATCCTATCCCGGTTATTATTGGTACATCAGCTGCCAACCCTACGATGACAAGAGGGATGCCTAAAAGAACCCATAAGGAACGGAAATTCATTATTACCTTCTATAGCTCTAAAGGTATTGATACACGTTCAATTACTTCATCTAAGAAATCTTCGACTTGTCGTCCTCGCAACCGAGCTTGGGCAGAGAGAATTAATCTATGTGCCAAAACATGAGGTGCCATTTTCTTTACATCATCAGGTAAAACATAATCTCGTCCATTAATAGCTGCATATGCTCGTACCGATCTAAATAAAGCTAAACTTGCCCTTGGACTTCCTCCTAACTCAAATACAGACTCGTCTCGAGTAGCACGTGTTAATTCAACTACGTACTTGCGGATTGAACTATCTACATGCAAGTTTTTTAAGGCATCGGCCATTTCAATAATTTCTTCAGCTTCAGCCACTGGCTCCAGACCTGATAATGGATCTTCATGCTCAAATCTCTCCAGAATAAAATCCTCCTGAATTTCGTCTGGATATCCCATTCTTAATCGTAAAAGAAACCGATCAAGCTGTGCTTCTGGCAGCGGAAATGTCCCTTCCAATTCAACTGGATTCTGTGTCGCAATCACCATAAACGGACGTGGCAATTGGTTAGTTTCACCCTCAACGGTTAGTTGTCCTTCCTCCATTGCTTCGAGTAAAGCCGATTGTGTGCGCGGTGTTGCGCGATTGATTTCATCTGCTAATACAATTTGGCTAATTAACGGTCCTTCACGGAAAACAAAGTCTTGACTCTTTTGATCAAAATAATGGATTCCAGTTATATCAGAAGGCATTAGATCTGGAGTAAATTGAATTCTTTTGAAGGAACAACCTATTGAGCGGGCTAAAGTCTTCGCTAACATTGTTTTTCCAGTACCTGGAACATCTTCTAGAAGAATATGCCCTTCACAAAGAATTGCTACGAGCGCAAGGTTAACAATATCGCTTTTTCCTACAATCACTTTTTCAACATTATTGTGCAATCTCTCAGCAATATTCTGAATACGTAAAACATGATCACGCGATAATCTATCGGAGTTGCTATCGGGTTTTTTGTCTTCCGAAAGTACTTCTGTAGCTTTATCTACTTCGTCAGATCTAGTTTCTTTAGCCGGGTCAGACCATCCTGTTTCTGAATCCATTACTCCCTCTTTCTTAAAACGCTAGAAATTTGTACGTTAACCTTAACCTATGAACAAAGTCCAAGTTATTCGATTATCAGATAATTCAATCTATTTGATAAGTTGCAACAATGAAAATCTATTAGTTGATACAGGACCAAATTATAGAGGGGCGTGGACGCATATTCAGTCGGAGATAAAAACTCTCCAGCCTAACCTTGTTTTTATCACACATGGACATCATGACCATGCCAGTTTGGGAAGTAGTTGGAAAAACAATGCTATCCCCGTCTGGATAGGAACTGCTGATCAAAAATTGGTTACTGAGCCTATTTTTTCAAATCCAGCAGAATTTTCAGCAACGATACAGTGGCTAGATACCGCAGGAGTACCGGAACCTTTAATCAGAATACAACGTGAACTGTTAAACAAACGTAGGACACAAGCACAACGTGCTGCTAAAGGCATTCAAGATAGGACTCCCTCCGGTAGGTGGCCAAGCACGCTAAGTTTTACCCCTTTTATGCCTGATAGAACTGTGAGCGAACAAACAAACTTAGAATCTGCAATACTCATCCCTTGCCCAGGTCACACAGTCGGAAATTTTGTCGTTGCCGTTCCTGCGGAAGGGTGGTTGTTTTCAGGAGATCAGCTTTTACCTGAATTTGATCCAACCCCATCTATCCAGTTCATACCGAATGAAACAGGCGAATATATTCGATTTAGATCACTGCCAGCATTTGTAAAATCGCTCGAACAGCTATTAGCTTACAACTTCACTTATTGTTTTCCAGGACATGGAGCTCCGTTTGAAAACCCTAATACCAGAATTAAAACTGCGTTAACACGGGTTGAAAGAAGAGTTACACGAATTGAGAAGGCAATTAATAGTGGAATTGCACCTATCGCATACGCTTTAGCTCAACATCTTTACCCACATGCTATAAAGACATCACTTTGGCCATTAATAGCTACCACCCAAGGCTGCTTAGATATAATAGAAAATAAAAATAATTAACGAAAAAATGTCGCTTTGTTCACTTAAACTTGTTATTCTGGGTACTAATACAGCTTCTTAACAGCGCAAGTGGAGAGAATATGACAAGCTCAGTATCTAAGCAACACATGCAGGAATCGAAGGATCCAAGGTGGACATTAATGTCACCTCCTGAAGAATATAAAGACATGATTGAGGCCGAAATAAAATGTCCGGTGAATCTAGAGGAAATTGACCTTTTTGCACCTGGAGCACAGGAATATTGGCCAGAAGCCTATGAAATTCTTCACGCAGAATCACCGGTGACTCGTATCCCCGGCGAAGGAACTACTCCTGATACTGATGGTTTTATAATTTCGAAGTATGCCGATATCTATGACATTATTCGTGACCCTATAACATTTCCACAACCTAGCTACCCAGGTACAGGTGATGAAACACCCAATACCGGTATGAGGAAGAACTCCTCACAACTTTCTGATGCAATGGCTCGCAATACATTGCGACCAACGCTCGAATTACACAAACAGCATCGCATAGAGCTAACTGACCCATGGGTAGGAAACATTGGAGCACCACGACATCGTGAAATGGTCACAAAATTTGTTGATGAATTAATAGACAATTGGATCGACGATGGTGCAGTAGATTTTGTAGGCGAATTTGCCGCGCCTCTTCCTCAATTTGTAATGACTACCATTCTCGGATGGCCACTGGATGATCTTCCTAAGCTTAGAGAGTGGGGAGAGGCTCAGGTTCGCCGTTTTGTTTTCGGGCAAGGGCATAGAAATATGATGTCTCCAGAGGAAGAACAGGAGAATGCTGAGGATTTAGGAAAGTTTATGGAGTATGTCCATGAACAAGTCAAATATAAGCGTGAGAATCCTGGTGACGATATGACTACTTTTCTGACGCAAGTTGAGTATAAGGCCATGGGTAGAAAATTAACCGATCAAGAAGTTATTGGTGTACTTTTCGGCATGCATATTGGCGGACTAGAGACGACTCAATATGCGATAGCTGCACAAGCTGAATTAATAGCTCAAGATCCTGCATTATTTGCAGAATTAAAGGCCGATCCTTCAAAAATTCGTTTTTTCTGCGAAGAGGGAATGCGTCTCCATTCACCAACACAAGGGCTATCCACTCGAATGGCTGCGAAAGATGTAGAAATTCGAGGTGTAAAAATCTCAAAAGGTTCCATACTTCACTTACGTTATGGAGCTGCAAACCGAGATGAGGAAGAATATCCAGATAACAAAGAGATAAAACTAGATCGTCCTAACATTGGCAGACACATGACATTTTCACAGGGTATTCGTGTCTGTCCTGGTGCTGGTATCTCTAGACTGGAGCAAAATATTGCTTGGGAAAGGCTAACCCAGAGACTGGAGACCTTCACTCTAGCAGAGGGAAAGAATGATTTCCGTCATCAACCGGGCATCATGAAGGGTCTTTGGGCTCTACATGTTGAATATACAAAAGCATAAAATGACGCATTCGTATCGCAAGCAAATGCGTCCAGGTTCGCATGTTTTTATATTAGAGCCAGATGATGCACCAACTGCACAAGCTGATGGGTTAAAGACGGATGACGAGGCTAGTGAAACTGGTGAAAAATTACAAAGTTCACCTGAACAAAGTGCGGTCTTACAGTCCTTAGATCCTTTTTGGACTCGTGGTATCGTTGATAGTTAATTGATAGAGTCTGGCGGAGAGGGTGGGATTCGAACCCACGGTGGTTTTGCCACGCACGTTTTCAAGACGTGTCCCTTAAGCCGCTCGGGCACCTCTCCACTATCATTGTAACGTTTGTTGCGAAAGCTGCTTTACCTTTGACGCCGACAATTAGTTAGCCCAATATATTCCTAGGATAAACATCGTGCCAACTTACGAATATCAATGTGACAAATGCCAAGCAAACTATGATTTGCGTGAAAGTTTCTCTGCGGCTACAACTCACACTTGCGAAAAATGTAAAAAAGGGACTGCAAAACGTATTCTTCATCCTCCAACTGTTGTTTTCAAAGGTAGCGGATTTTACGTCACGGATAGTAAAAGTAAAAGTAAATCTGAAACGTCCCCATCCACCAAATCAACTTCATTGCCAAATAACTCGGATAATAAAAACAGCAATTCAAGTTCTGAGAAAAAATCTTCTTCATCAAATTCTTCCTCCTAATGCGTGCAGTAATACAACGGGTCCACTCTGCATCTGTAAAAGTTGAGACTTCTTTAATTTCCTCAATTCGCAAAGGACTTTTAATTCTTGTAGGAATAGAGATTGAGGATACTCTTGAAGAAGCCACATTAATGGCTTCAAAAATTTCAAAACTGCGTATTTTTGAAGATAACGAAGGTAAAATGAACCTTAATTGTTTAGAAGCAGGTGGTTCGACACTGTGTGTTAGCCAATTCACTCTTTTGGGAAATGTACGTCGAGGTAACCGTCCATCATTTAAACTCTCTGCTCAAAGTAAAGATGCATATCCGATATGGAAACATTTTTGCAGCTCTATACGTGATAATGGACTACGTTGCGCTGAAGGTGAATTCGGGAGCAACATGTCAGTTCAGTCGGTTAACTACGGTCCTTTGACCCTTGTTATTGACAGTAATGATTTAAAGTTACCGCGTCGCAGTTAAAAAGTTGGTTTCATGTACCTAAGTAAATTATTTAACAAAACACTACGAGAGGCACCAGCTGAAGCAGAATTACCTAGCCATAAGCTCTTGCTCCGAGCAGGATTAATATCCACCCTTGCTACCGGACTGTATTCATTTACCCCCCTCGGTTGGCGCGTTTTTCAAAATATCGAAAATATTATCAGAGAAGAAATGAATCATATTGATGGGCAAGAAATTCATTTACCCGCACTACAACCGACCGAAATCTGGGAGAAAAGCGGAAGGTTTAGCGGATTTGGTAATGTGCTATTTAAACTCTTAGATCGACGTAAAAGAGCCTTCGTATTAGCACCGACTCATGAAGAAGCAGTCTCTAATCTTGCAGCACAAAACCTTCAAAGCTACCGAGATTTACCAATTCTTCTATATCAATTTCAGCGTAAATTTCGTGATGAGCCTAGATCTCGGGGCGGACTAATTCGAATACGTGAATTTACGATGAAAGATGCCTATTCATTTGATACAGACTGGGCAGGATTAGATCATTCTTATGATCGAGCATTTCAAGCATATACAACAATCTTTGAACGACTAGAAGTAAGTACTATGCCCGTGGAAGCGGACTCCGGGGCAATTGGGGGGAAAGATAGCCAAGAGTTTATTTTCCTAAGCGAATACGGCGAAGATTCTATTTTGCACTGCTCGCAATGTGGTTATGCAGCCAATTCGGAAAAGGCTACTTATACTGCATTAGATAATGCAAGGGAACCAGAAAAAGACTTATCCGATGTAGCAACGCCTGGAAAAGAAACAATTACAGATTTATCAGAATTCTTAGGTGTCGGAGAACAAGATATTGCGAAAACAGTTTTTTATAAAGCTGATGAAAAAGTTATTTTTGCAGTGGTTCAAGGTGATCATGAAGTAAATGAAACAAAATTACAAAACCTATTAAATACAGAAAAACTGGAAACACTAACTAATGAACAGCTTCAAACAATGGGGCTTGCAGTTGGTTATGTATCACCAATTGGTATCGAAGATGTCTATACAATAGTAGATCCAGCCGTTGTCCAAAGTAAAAATATGATCGCAGGGGCTAATAGGGAGGGCTTCCACCTCACAAATGTTAACTACGGTCGTGATTGGAAGGCAGACTTAGAAACAGATATAACCCTAGTAAAGGCTGGTGATCAATGTCCAAACTGCCCTGAAAAATTGATGCTGCGAACTGGGATTGAGTTGGGGCATATTTTTAAATTGGGTACAGCCTATTCTGACACATTTGATGTGACATATTTAAATAACCAAGGGATCGAACAATTTGCAGTAATGGGCTGTTATGGCATTGGTGTTGAAAGAGTATTAGCTGCAATTATCGAAGCTAACTCTGATGAAAAAGGCATAATTTGGCCAAAGGAAATTACCCCGTATCAGATACATATAGTTGTTATAAATCCCGAAGATTTAGAAATTCAAGAGGTATTGAAAAAAGCGAAGGAAATTGCAAATGATTATGCTCTAACATTTCTGATAGATGATAGAGATGAATCACCTGGGAGTAAATTTAAAGATGCTGATTTACTTGGTATACCGATTAGACTAACAATTAGCCCCCGTTCCCTTGAAAAAGGTGGCGTCGAATTTAAAAGCCGGTCTGAAGAAGCAATGCATATTCTTGATCTTGAAGATGCATTGCTCAATACGAAAAAGTGGTATTCTTGACCCTCAGGTGTAGCAGTAAATAGGATTACCTTGTGCTGAGGTAGCTCAGTTGGTAGAGCACCGCGCTGAAAACGCGGGTGTCCGCAGTTCGATTCTGCGCCTCAGCACCACTTATTTGTTTAGGGATCCGCATACTCACGATCAAGATCATCTAACATCGCCTGTTCACTTAAACTATCAATTTTTCGTAAATTTTCGCTAAGCCCAAAAAATACTGCTGTAAGCAAAAGCATAAGCCCTGCAGCAGATGCTACTGCAATAGGTGCACCATATTTTTCAGCAAGTGCAGCCATCGGTAAAGTTCCAAGAGGCGTAAGCCCAAATGACATCATAAGTATTGCCATTACTCTTCCTCGTACCGCATCTGGAATAAGTAATTGGATTGCAGTGTTATTCAATGTCATAAAGACAGTCACACCAATTTCAGCTGCAAAAACCAGTGGTAAGGCCAATAAAAACCATGGACTATATGCAAAGCCAACCAGAGTTCCTGCAAGAATTATCAACGAAAATAACATACGTCGATATCTTTTATTAGAGGTGCTAATCCAGGCAACATAAAAGGCTCCTGCTATACCCCCTACACCAGCAGCCGCTTGCAAAACTCCAAAACCAATCTCACCAACCACCCATACCTCTTCCGCAAATACAACCAATAATGCTTGAAAAGGCATTATTAACAATGTTGGTACTAGGCCAAGCACAAGCAAAGTAAATACAGGTCGATTGATCTTTAGATATTTAAATCCATCGACTATATCTCCAAAAATTGAACGCTTTCTAATATCTTCATCTGGATATGATGGATGCACCTTAAACATGCATGCAATTGCAACAAGGTACAAAACTAAAGCAACGCTAAATGTGCTGGTATAGCCAACAAATGCAACAAGAACGCTAGCAACAATAGGACCTAAAACTCTAGTAAGATTCATCCCTCCCATTTGCATTGCCATCGCATTAGGGAGTCCCCTCTTTCCTACCACATTGACGATGATTGCCTGTCGTGCTGGCATCATTAACGGAAACAAGGCACCTAAGATCGCACTTAAAACTAATAAATGCCATAAATTGATCGAGCCGGTAGCTATTAGAATTAAAGTTATAACTTCATCTACAAGAACCAGTATTTGTGCCAGCATTATCAATCGCCTTCTATCAAGACGATCTGCTAAAGCACCACCTATGGGTGAAATAAAAAGCATCGGGATTGCCACGACAAAACTAAGTACACCAAGTGCAAAAGGGCTTTCTGTTAAATCATAGGCGAGTATAGAACGTACCAAAAACTGGCCCATCATCGCAAACATAAAGCACATATTGCTTAGGTAAAGCCAACGAAATTGACTATGTGACAAGCTACTAAAAACTTGAGTCCAGCGACTTGGACGGTTTTTTTTAGGAAGATGATCAGACAATGCTATTCCAACTGATAATTACTTACCAACCCAGTTGGGAGACCGTTTTTCAGCAAATGCACGAGGTCCTTCAATAGCATCGGGACTTTGCCTGCGTCGTGTCTCTTGTTCAAAAACAAGCTTTGAAACTTCTGAAAGATCCGTACTTAACCCTCCTAAGGCTGTTTCTTTTGTTGATCTCACCGAAAGTGGAGCACATCGCAATATGTCATCAATATACGACTGTACAGTTTCATCCAGTTGTTCACGAGAAACTACTTCACTAACTAAACCAAGCTCAAATGCACGTTTCGCAGGAATATGACGTCCTGTAAGCATATACCCCATAGCTGCTTTTAGAGGGATTTGCCGCGGCAGTCTATGGACACCCATAGCGCCAGCTATCAGACCAACTCTTGGCTCCGGCAACCCAAGATAAGCATGATCAGCAGCTATTATTATGTCACATGCAAGAGCCATCTCTAGCCCACCACCAAGTGCAAATCCGTTTACTCTTGCAATAATAGGCTTTACCAAATCAAACCTTGAGGTAATACCACCGAATCCTTGAGAGGGATGGTGAGCAAGCTTAGGTCTGTCCTCCGGTGCCATCCTGCTTAGTTCAGCAGAATACTTTAAATCATTGCCCGCACTGAACGCTCTTTCTCCCTCACCTGTTAAAACAGCAACCCAGAGGTCATCATCAGCAGCAAAATCATCCCACACACCATCAAGTTCTGCGTGTGCAAATTGATGCAATGCATTCATTACCTCAGGTCTCGTAATTGTTATTCGAGCCACATGGCCATCTTTTTCATAACGACAATATTTTAGATCCACAATATCCTACTTTTAAAAAGAAACTGAATTCTCATTCCAGTAAACTATACCTATGGTAGCCATTATACTTTGGTTATTCTTTTTACCATTCCTTGCTTGGTCATGGTTTAAAAAGGGAACAGATGAGGATGCAAACGCAACGCTTTCAATTGTTGCATGGGCATTTCTTATAGGTACGCTAATATTATGTATATGGTTATTATTTTAGGCCTATTATGTTAAAACCACCTATTTCACCATATGTTGTTACTGGCCGAATTGTTGCTATCATCGGCTTATCTTTCTTTGCAGCAGCAGGCATCCTTCTTTTTATTGGTGGTCTCGTATTTTGGGGGGTTTTATCAATCTTAGCTGTTGTCCCTTTTTTACTTATGATTATAGTAATTGAGAAATATTCAACAGCTAAAGGCTGGATTGGAATCGATGTTGAGGATCCCGAGACCGACTGAACCTCTTTTGGCAATTTTAGCTTTAGTTGCTATTAGTCTGATGTCCGGTTGTGCCAACCCTCAACAATCCTTTGAATTAGAAGAGGGCATTTGTTTCGATTCACAGCTTTTCCCGCTTCTTGACTGGAAAATTGGTGGCTATATCCAAAAAGATGAACTTTTACAAATTGCTCAGAAGCTTAATGAAGAAAACTCAAAAGTATCAGAAGAAGGTAAAAGTATCCAAATTGGTTACTTTAATTACTATAAAGAAAAAGTTAATAATCCCCCGTTTCAATATCCAGCAGAACTCTTGTGCCAAACTCTTAAATTTAAAAAAGCTTCAGACGCAGTATTGTTTGAAAAATCACTTAAAACTACGCGAAGTAGTCTTGCTATAACTGGGCCAGGCTTAGGTTATGAAAATTCGATCAGTATTAGTCAAATAGATCTGATGAATGGAGAGATGTCTATTTCATCCATCTATGAAATCAGGCTTTCATCCGGAGGAAACCGATTTTTGATAGTAACTGTTCATAAACAATACGTGTTTATCACACATTACGGGAATATTGAAACACCAGTTGCACAAGGGATAGCAATTGAATTTCATAACCGTATTCTTTCAAAAATTGACTCGCAGGTTAAGTAACTTAACCACTATTCCCAACAGCACCATCTTGTAAAAACATATCAATCTGTTCGTTTGAAAAACCTGCCCAATTTAAAATTTTTTCCGTCTCGCTACCAAATCGTTCGGGGAAAGGAGCTGCAACAAAACCATCTTCATCTAACGAGAGAGGCGTATTTAAAAAAGCAATCTCCCCAGCTGCCTCATGTTCTCGATGTAATACTAAATTATTCGCTTCCACCTGAGTGTCAGTAAGCATTTCAACAGGGAACTTTACTGGTTGTGCAGGAATTCCTTCTAAAGCGAATATCGATACCCATTCATCGGTATTTTTATTTAAAAACATTGCTTCAATTTTTTGTCGCAAAACCTGGTAATAGCTACGTACCTCATCTTTTGTAATAGAACCTTCAAGAACTTCATCCTTCATATTTAAAGCAGTTAGAAGTCGTTTCCTTAGGGGGACACTAGCACAAGCAATGGCAATAGCTGAATCCTTAGTTGTATAAGTTCTGTAATAGACACTTTGTAATAAACTGTCGCGCACGCCAGGCATTTTTTTAGCTTGTTCAGAAAATGGAATCCCGTCTTTCCTTGCATCTTCGATCCAATTTAGAAAACTATCGTATCTTTCAGCATCAAGACTCTCTAATCTTGAAATCATATTATTTTGCAAAACCAAGGAAGACATTAGTAAGGAAACATCTACATAACCACCTTTCCCTGTTTTTTCTCTACGGAATAAAGCCGATGTAATTCCGAAAGCTAATATTGAAGCGCACATGTAATCAATAATGGGTGAGCCACCAGCAGTCGGACGGCCATCTTCCATGCCACCATTCATTGCCATTAAACCGCTTCGTGCTTGCACCGCAAGATCCATTCCTGGCAACGAAGCATCTAAACCATTTTTTCCAAAAGCAGTAACATTTCCAGAAATTATTTTAGGATATTGTTTTTCTAACGAAGCATGATCTATGCCCAATTCTTCTGCTAAACCAGGCCTTAAGTTCGTAAGTATTACATCGCATTTTCGTAAAAGCCCGTGAATTATTTCCTCGGAATGTTTATTGCGTAAGTCTATTGGTAAACTATGTGAACCTCTGTTTCTGATCAAAAAATGTCTAGTTACTTGCTCGATTGCTGGTCCTAAAAATCTAGCAGATTCACCTTCTCGAGGTTCAATTTTAATAATATGTGCCCCACCATCAGCTAACATTTGGCTGGCATAAGGCACAGCAACAAACTGTCCAAATTGTAAAACAGTTACACCCTCAAAGGGCTGAATTCCCATTAACTATCCTTAGAAAACATAGCTATGTACTAGAAACTTTTCTTTTAAAGTATAAAATTTCTCTAAACAACATCGTAGGGCCAATCCAGTTTTCAACACGTGCATCAGAAACCATCTCCCACCCATCATTTCCCAGATCACGTAACACAATTGCGAGATCATTTTCCCCATAATCCCGATCATTTTCGGCATCGTGGCTAAAATTTAAAGCTATAGGTTGATCAAGACCACTTACAACAACTCTGGCGTACTGCCATATTTCTTTAGTCAAAATGACACCTCATTTAAGTAACGTAGCAGATTTTAGACTATAACGAGTCAGAAACATATAACTCTGAAGCATCATAAAAATTTTGTAGTTTCCCTTCTGACAACCCAAATACAGGACAAAATTTTCCTGCATGTAAAACATCAACAAAATGCTTAGAAGATTCTATAACTTCATCACAAGCTATCGAAAAATAACCAATCCCTTGACTAGAGTGTGCATCAGATCCGCCTGTACCTGGCTTTCCAAGATTTCTTGCAACTTCTAAAGCAAAAA
>MDTE01010989.1_pt1 | contig 57288 bp, 42 predicted proteins | sample 811231 | NCBI WGS metagenome assembly MDTE01 (sample SAMN05326651, study PRJNA326480) | marine metagenome | isolation source: seawater | place: Indian Ocean: Red Sea | collected 2010
AACTACGAAGGCACGTTTTGCGCGAGCGCGATCGACCGATTCTACTATTCCACGTTCGATCGCCTGCGGCCCCGTATAAAGACGCCATGGGTATCCCGATGCTTTGAATGCTTCACGGTTCATTCCGGCTATGTCTCCCGCAGAATTTGCTTCGTCACCATTTAGAACTTTTTCATCACGCCGCCATATTCAAGGACTAGTCCCATGCGGAATTCGGACAATTATCGCATCAATGATATTCTCAAAAGGACGAGGAGAAGACGGTGTCACACAACGATCTAGCTTTCAAAGGGCTCAAAGTCCTAGACCTCAGCCAAGGCGTAGCCGGGCCCTATTGCGGCATGCATTTGGCGAGAAACGGTGCTGATGTCGTGAAGCTCGAGCCACCCGGCATGGGGTGTTGGAGCCGTCAGCTCGGCAAGGCTGTGGGTGATCAAACCGCGCATTCCGTTGTCGTCCATCGCGGTAAACGCAGTATCGCCGCCGACCTAAAATCCCCCGAAGGCTTGCAGATCGCAAAGAAACTGGCTGCCGACTGCAACGTTATGATCCAGAACTACCGCGTCGGCAAACTTACGAAATTTGGCCTCGACTACGACTCCCTAGTCAAAGTTAACCCCAAGGTCGTCTACGTTGCCGTCACCGGATTCGGACAGACCGGCCCCCGCAATGATCAGCCCGCGACGGATTCCGTTATGCAGGCTTACACCGGCATGATGTCGATCAATAGGGACATCAACGGTCTTCCCCAACGAATCAACATGCTTGCGATCGATTTCGCGACCGGCCTTTACGCCTATCAAGCAACGGCATCCGCTCTCTATCGCCAGGCGACCAAAGGCGAGGGCAAATTGATCGAAACCAGCCTACTCGAAGCCTCGCTGGTTTTTCAGGAAGCGTCGATCATGGAGTCCTACCTCCAGGGCGGACAGGCGGAGCCGATCGGAATGCCGGTCGGGAGTTTTGAGACCGCCGACGGCTTCATGTCAATCAACGCGCGACGCGACCCACATTTCAAGAAACTCTGCACCCTGATAGGCAAGGATGAATGGCTGAAAGACCCACGGTTCATAAAGCCGATGGACCGGGTCGCCAACCGCGAAATCCTATTGGCGGAAATGCGACCCATCATCGCCGCCAAGAGCAGTGACGAATGGAACAAGTTGATTTCCGAAGCGGATATCCTCAACGCCAAGGTACAGACGCATCTCGATCTTCTTGAAGATGCACAGGTGCAGACGGTCAATGCTCTGCGCTGGGTCGAGAATGACACACTCGGCAAGATACCAATGGCGTCAATCCCTGGACAACCCGTCCCAGAGACCGGTGACCGGTTGACCCACAGCCCACACGTTGGCGAGCACAATGAAGAAGTCCTCGCCGAACTCGGCTATACGGATACGGAAATCGACGTCATGAAAGCTAAAGGGGTTATCGGCACTTTCGCGAAAGAGTAAGTGGCTTAGCCGAGTTGTGGGGGGACCGGCGTCAAAACCGGTTTCCCAGCGAAATGGGCACGGAGATTGTCGTAGACCAAGTCACCCATCGCCCGCCGCGTCTCATGCGTCGAGCTAGCAATATGTGGCGTCAACACCACATTTTCCATCGCGATCAATTCCGCCGGAACCTGCGGCTCACCATCAAAGACGTCAAGAGCCGCCCCCGCCAATTTTCGATCCCTAAGGGCTGCAACCAATGCGGCCTGATCGACAATCGGGCCGCGCGCCGTGTTGACAAGAAAGCCCTCCGGCCCGATGGCTTCGATAACTTCCGCGTTAACCACGTTCCGGTTCGCCTCGCCCCCTTCGCAGGCGACCAGGAGGATGTCACTCGCCTCGGCCAAATCCATTAGCGTGGCGTATGAGCGATATGGCAAATCGCCCATCGGCTTTATGTCGAAATATCCGATGTGCAGGCCGAAGACCTCGGCACGCCGCGCTACAGCCTTGCCGATTCTGCCAAGCCCAAGAATACCGAGCCTCTTGCCGCGCACCGTCGTCCCGAGATCCATACGGCCTTGCAACCACTTTCCCTTGCGAAGATACCTCTCGGATTCTCCAATCCGGCGCGGTGCCATCAAGATGAAGGCCATCGCAAGGTCCGCAACATCTCCCGTCAAAACCTCCGGCGTGTGAGTGACGATTACGCCCCTCGCCTGTGCCGCGACAACATCAGTCGCGTCGAATCCCACACTGAAGGAGGAGATGATTTCCAGATTGGGTAGACTGTTAATTAGCTTGGCGTTCGGACCCTTCATCCCTCCCGCAAGAATACCGCGAATTTTTGGCCCAACTTCTTCGAGTAACGCTTCGGGATCGGCCGGATCGATGAAATCGTGGATTGTGTACTTTTGTTCCAACCGCTCCATCAAGAACGGCGGTAATACCGAGACCTGCAGTAGATCGACCACGTTTCTTACTCCCAAATTAATTTCGTCGTTACTACGTAGACGAACATAGTCCGTTCATTCTTCACGAACATTTATTTGGCTGAAATTATGAGCGCCGTCCGGATGCTGGCCCAATCACCCGGCTCACCCGCCGGCAGTTCCATCATGTAAACAGCATTAATCCAGCAGGGGCCAGACGTTTTCAGCTCTATCACGGCGCGACCTTTTGGATCCGTCCATTTCCGCGGTATGTCCTTTGGCGTGATCTTAGAAATAACCATGACGAAAATTCGTCGATGGGTATAGAGGCGAACCGACAGACGCCTGCCAAGCGCAAGCGCATTTGGGTAACTTTCCGCCACCAACACCAGCGGCATGCCCAAGAACCAATCCTCATGGTTAATCCCATATCCCGATAACGAAAGACCTCTCACCCTTCGCCATGGGCGGGAAACAAAGCCGAACGGACGACTCTTATTTTTTTCGCCTTACCACCGTCAATAAAAGAGGCGCCCTTTGTCCAAACCACCTGGGGTATTACAAGTCATGATCCTATCATTAAGACCTTTAACCGGACTTGCTTTCCAGTCCCAGCGCGTGATTTTGATATCGAGACAGATTGAAGGATGAATATGAACGCACTTCAGCCCATTAATTTGCCGGCCGGAATTCGCTCCCGTTTCGTGGAGAACGTGAATGGCCTGCGAATGCACATTTTGGAAGCTGGTTATGACCACGACCCGCGCCCACTCGTTCTGTTACTGCATGGCTTTCCGGAATTAGCCTATAGTTGGCGCAACATCATTGTGCCTCTGGCAGACCTCGGATACCACGTTGTCGCTCCCGACCAACGAGGATTTGGTCGGACGACCGGCTGGAGCAATGATTACGACCAAGACCTTCGCCCCTTTAACTTGGTTAACTTAGTGCGGGACGCCGTCGCGCTCATAAACCGGCTTGGTTACAGCAAAGTCAACGCTGTCTTCGGTCACGACTTCGGCTCCCCCGTCGCTGCGTATGCTGGCCTGATCCGTCCCGACCTATTTCAAGCAGTGTCGATGATGAGTGCACCCTTTGCCGGCGCGCCGTCCTTCGCAGACACGAATAAGGAAAAGAGTCCGGATATATTCGAAGAACTGGGACGACTGCCAAGACCGCGGAAACACTATCACAAGTATTACAGCACGCGGGGCGCAAACGGCGATATGCTGAATTGTCCGCAGGGTTTGCACAACTTCCTGCGCGGATACTTCCACGGAAAGAGCGCGGATTGGAGCGGCAACGACCCGGCGCCGTTAAAAGCATGGACGGCGAAAAATATTGAGCCGATGCCAACTTATTACATTATGGACAGCGACGCGAATATGGCGGAGACAGGCGCGACTTACATGCCAACACCGGAGGAGATCGCGGTATGCAAATGGCTGCCCGATAACGAGCTTGCATTCTTTGCCCAAGAATTCAGTCGAACTGGGTTTCAGGGAGGGCTCAATTGGTACCGCTGCCGCTTCGAGGCCGACATGACCGCGGAACTTTGTCTATTCAGCGGCCGTACACTCGACGTACCTTCTTGCTTCATTGCTGGCGAGAAAGATTGGGGCGTCTATCAGAAGCCCGGCTCATTCGAGGCAATGCAGGACGAGGTCTGCACCGATATGCGGCATGTCAATCTTGTGCCAAACTCGGGGCATTGGGTTCAACAGGAACAGCCGGAAGCGGTAGTGAAGACCTTAACGGACTTTCTCTCAGACTTCGCGGGCTAATAGAGGAGAGCAGCGATGTCTAGGAGTAGCTTGGGAAAACCAAAGGTCGGATTATTGATGGGCGATCCTTGCGGTATCGGTCCGGAACTGGTCGCCAAGGTATTCTCTGACGAGAAACGCGACCCGAATGTCGACCTGATTGTTATCGGCGACAAGCGGATTCTGCTCCACGCTATTAAGCAACTCGACCTGAACTTTAATCTCCAAGTTCGTGACGAACTCACAGAATTTGATCCCGAGGATCCGGCCATTCCTTTCCTCTCCGCTCCTGTCACTGATGTAGATCTGGATACATTACCCGTGGGAACTGCCAATGAGATCGGTGGTCGTTACACAATGGAAGTTCTGAGCTTGGCGCTCGACCTTGCCGCAGAAGGCAAGATCGACGCGGTCGCTTATGCGCCGATGAACAAGAAAGCAATGAATCAGGCCGGCTGGAAATACCGTGACGGAATCGACTTCTGCACCAGCCACCTGCAACATGAAGGGACGTTCTCCGAACTAAATGTACTCGACGGTCTTTGGGTCGCGCGGGTCACTTCCCACGTCCCAATGCGGAACGTTTGGCAGCATCTCACGACGGACCGCATCCATGCGATCATCGAGCTGCTGCATCGCTCTCTCTCGTCGATCGGAATCGAAAACCCGCGCATCGCCGTCGCTGGATACAATCCCCACTGCGGTGAGGGCGGTCTATGTGGCACGGAAGAGGTCGACGCCATCATCCCGGCAATCGAACGCGCCAACGCGGACGGCATCAAAGTCGAGGGACCCTTTTCCGCCGATATCGTCTACGTTGAGGCACGGAACAAAAACTTCGACGGTATCGTCACCATGTATCACGACCAATGCCAGATCGCGAACAAACTACTGGAGTTCGAGCGAGGTATCGCCATTCACGGCGGATCGCCGGTCCCAACCGTCACGACAGGACACGGCACCGCATTTGACATCGTCGGACAGGGTAAGGCAAACCACACTCCCTTGGTACGCGCGGTTTCCATTGCCGGAATGATCGCCAACAACGATAGGATGTATACATCCTGCGGCTCCTGGGGCTCTTTGAAGGAAGCCCCATGACACATGGTATGATCTCTGCCCCTCAGCCAGAAGCTGTCGAAACCGCAATTGATATTCTGAGCGCCGGCGGCAATGCAGTTGATGCAGCCATCGGATGCGCCTTGGTACAGACCGCCGTTGACCCGCAGATGTGCGGAATAGCCGGGTTCGGCAATATACACCTCTACCTGCCGAAGCACGGCGTTCACACCACCTTCGATTTTCACGGGCGCTCTCCGCTACAGACCCGTCCCGATATGTGGGAGCACTTGATCGAGCATGAAGCATTGGACGGTTGGGGATTCATCCTGAGAGGCCGTGTGAACGAGTTCGGTTATGGCGCCGTAACGACACCGCGCACGCTGGCCGCCTTTGCGGAAGTGTTGGCGCGTTACGGCACAAAGTCTTTGGCCGAACTCATACAACCAGCCATCACTCATTGCGAAGAGGGCGTGATCGTGAGGCCCCATATGAGCGAGTTTTGGAACCTACCGCCGACCGCCGGGCGAGATCCAAATATTGGAATGATCAACAAACACCCCGCGACCCGAAAAATTTATTGCCACAACGACGGACAGGTTTTGGGTGTTGGTGAGGTGCTGCGCAATCCGGATATGGGAAACACCTTGCGCCGCATCGCCAAGCACGGAGTGCAAGATTTTTACCTAGGCGAAATCAGCGAGTGCATTGTCGCGGATATGGAGGCAAACGGCGGCTTGATCGGCCACGAAGACCTGGCGACGTGCGGTCCGGAGGAAAACGAGCCGCTCTGGGGTACATACCGGGGGAAACGGATCGCTACGAACCAGCCGCCCGGTGGCGGTGTACAGCTGATCGAAATGCTCAATATACTGGAGAATTTCGATTTAACCACTCTCGGCCATAATAGCCCAGAATATATCCGGGTGGTAGCCGAAACGATGAAGATCGCAACTGTTGACAAGGACAATAAGGTTGGCGACCCAAAATTCTACGACGTGCCATTGACGGAGCTTTGTTCCAAGGAATACGCCGCCAAAAAAGCAGAACGAATTAAACGCGGCGAGAAGACGGACGTGGTGCGCGTCAACAACGGGGGTCAGGAAAGTAAGCACACGACACAGGTAACTCTTGTCGACGAGCACTGCAATTGCGTGACCATGACACACACATTGGGCCAACCTTCAGGTGTCGTCACGGACGGGCTCGGGTTTATGTACAATGGGGCCATGACTGTGTTCGATCCGCGACCTGGTCGATCCGGTTCACTCGCCCCTGGCAAAGCACGCTTCTCGGCCCTTTCACCCACCATCGTCTTCAAAGGTGACGATCCGTACCTCGTGCTCGGCGCTCCAGGCGCCACGTATATCACCATGGGTAATCTGCAAGTCATGCTGAACGTATTAGATTTCGGGATGAACGCCCAAGAAGCGGTCATTGCGCCTCGCTTCGCCGCCACTTCGAATATTCTGGAACTCTCGAACCGCATCTTACGTTCCACGGAGAAAGATTTACGCAATCAAGGTTACCCTACCTATCGCCACCCGGTAAGCTACACCTTCGGCTGGGTTCACGCCATCCGTATCGTCGACGGCAAATGGGACGGCGGCGCTGATCCTGCAACCGACGGCATGGCAATGGAGGTCTAAAGATATGCCTATACTCGTCACAGGTGCGGCCGGGCTTATAGCCTCTGGCATTACCCGCAAGCTTGTCAAACGAGGTGAGACCGTCATCGCATTGGACCGCATATCACCCCGTTGCCGACTGGAAGATTTGTTGGAAGATGGAAAAATAAAAGCCGTCGAAGCCGATGTGACCGATCGCTCCGCCATTGAGGCTGCAATCTCCGAAAACGGGGTCGACCGCGTCATACACACCGCCGCGGTCCTGCCGCCGACATCCGAAGAAAATCCCCGGCACGGTTGCGATGTCAATATAGGCGGCACCAACAATATCTTCGACGTCGCAAGCCAGCACGGCGTCAGCCGGGTCGTTTACCCAAGCTCGATCGCCGTCTACGGCGACCAGTCAGATCACGGCGATGCGACTCTCGACGAAAAATCGCCCTGTTTCCCCTTTTCCCTATACGGGGTCGCAAAGCAAGCCAACGAACTGGCCGCGCGCGCCTATAAAGCTAATGCGGGACTGGATTGTCGGGGTCTCCGCATCTGCACGGTGTTCGGGCACGGCCGGGTAACCGGGCGCAGTGCCGCCGCCTCCGCGATGATTTCGGCAGCTGCGGTCGGCGAGGCCTATGTAAGCAAAGTCAAGGCAGCACAAACCTCTGCCTATATCTACGTCGAAGATGTCGTGGAATGTATGATCCGACTTGCCTTTGCAGACGTTTTGGAACGCCGCATTTACTGCGTGCCGACCCATCGCGCGTCACTCGGCGAGATCGCGGAAAGGGTCCGCCTCTTTCTTCCAGAAGCAGATATTTCTTTCGCACCTGATGCTGCTAGTTTCGAGCAGATCAATCGCATGGACGGCGGGCGCTTCGAGCGAGACTTCGGTTACACGCCGCCGCCTTTGGAAGACAGGATCCAACACCAAATAAACGTCGCCAGACGCTCGCAGCAGTTGCCACCTCTCAGTTGACAATATTATTCCGCCGCTTCCTTCACGGCCATATCGCGGTATTGTTCACGTCTTGGATCCCACTCAGCGGCACCAACGCGGGCGAAGGCGTCGGCCGGGCTAAGATCCGCGAGCGGCTCTGGATGGCGGCCTTCCGCCTTCATCGCAGCAAGCGCTTGGTCACATGCACCGATCACCTGAATGAAGAGAAGACCCGGCACAATAGAAATCTTGTAGCCCATCTCATGTGCTTCCGCGAAAGAGACTTCCGGTGTCTTACCGCCCCGCACCACGTTGAGAAGACAAGGCCCATGGATTTCTTTCGGCGCGGCCTTTAATTCATCGGTCGTCTGCATTGCCTCGAGGAACGCCACGTCTGCGCCGGCATCGAGAGCCGCATTGCAACGCCGAACCGCTTCCTCAAAGCCATGGGATGCCCGAGAATCCGTCCGCGCAATGATAACGAAATCATCATTGCGGCGCGCATCAGCAGCCGCTTTAATTTTTGCCAAATAATCGTCAAGCGAAATCAATTCCTTGTCGTCGAGATGGCCGCATTTTTTCGGAAACGTTTGATCTTCGATATGGACGCCGGCGACACCAGCCTTCTCAAACGCGCGAATTGTCCGGTACGTGTTGAGCTCGTTGCCATACCCATTGTCCGCGTCGGAAATAACCGGCAAATCAACCGCGTCGACGATCCGACCCGCGTTCTCCACCATTTCGCTCATCGTCAGAAGACCGTAATCCGGATAACCAAAGCTGGACGAGGTTCCGCCGCCGGTCATGTAGACAGCTGAGTAGTCCGCTTGTGAGATCAGGCGCGCCGTCAGGCCGTCATAAGCGCCCGGCGCCACGACCATACCCACATTCATCATCTTTCTCAGTTTCGACCCTGCGCCCATGGCACGTTCCTCCGGCAAAATTTGATTGAATTCCCTTACCAGTTACATAGGACCGGATTTCATCCGCGCAAATACACCGCACGAGAAAGGATAAAAGATGTGCATTCATCCTTTGTGCCGGCAGCCTGGACGATCCGGGCTAGACCAAATCGAGCTGCCAGACCTATGTGCCGAACGCACAGTCCTGAGACATCTCGCATCGAGACCTTCCCAATACGTGACGTATGCTGGAACGTAGCTAGATCGCAGGTCTAACCGAGTTGGGCGCGGACACCCACCAAATCTTTTAACTCAGCGTCCGGTGTGTAAGCAGGGTCCCCTTCACGCCCAAAGCGGTTTATCCAGAGGCGCCGGCCGAAGCCGAGGTCCTTTGCGGTTCGCATGTCATGATAGAAGCTTTGCGCGATATGCGTCACATCACCTGGTGCTGCGCCGATCCGGTCCAATAATTCGCGGAACATGCCGGGGTCGGGTTTGTAGCATTTCGCCTCCGTCGCCAGCACAACGGCATCGAATTCAATACCAATGGACACAATGTTGTACGAGATAATGTCCGGCTGCGAGTTCGAGAGAATAGCTAAGCGATGGTCCACCTTCAATTCTGCGAGCACGGCCGGCACATCCGGAAAAGGCATGGCTCCACGCACCGCTGCCAACATCGTCTCATTGTCATCTGGGGCCTGCGGCAAGCTCGCGGCATCTAGCGCATCGCGAAGGCTTTTTTTCAAAACATCGGCTAGAATTGTGAAGGGCCCTGTCTGGATTGAACGTTCCCGCGCCTCAAACGTTGCCTGCACCGCATCGACGGTTGCGTCGTCTCCACCTTTCGCGCGCACAAGAGCTTCCAGCGCCTCCGCCTTGCTTTCGGAATATCGCACCAAGGTGTCATAACAATCAAATGTCAGCCAAGGGAGACGGGATCGGACCATTTATACCTTCCTACAACTCACATGTTCAACAGCCATTCAATTTTAATCAATCTCAGTCAACTGGGCCATACCGGTAGCTTGCGCTCTTCATTATGAAGGTAAATAACGACGCTTTCCCTACCGCCTTCTCGCGATAACATTATCCCTAGAGGAAATGGAGGAGCGATTGCCGTGGCGTTGGAGACGATGACGATCCTGACTCAGGGTCGGATCGACGAGATGAACAAGAAGGGATTATGGCCGAAAAAGCTTTTGCTGGACCATGTGGAACGCTGGGCGGTAGAGCAACCCGACGCCATCGCAATCACTGGCATCAACAGCATGCGCGGGCGGACTGAGTCTATTTCTTATGGCCAGCTGCATCGTATGGCACGTCGTATCGCTATCGGCCTTGCGGATCTGGGCGTCCAAAAGGGAGAGGTTATCTCCTTCCAGATGCCGAACTGGTGGGAATTCGCTGCCTTGCATCTCGCGAGCCTGCATATCGGCGCCATAACCAATCCGGTCATGCCAATCTTTCGACAGCGTGAACTCTCTTTCATGCTCGGCTATGCGGAAAGCAAAGTCTTCATCGCACCGAAAAGCTTCCGTGGCTTCGACCATCAGGCGATGGTTGAGGAGTTTCGTTCGGAGCTCGCCAATCTCGAGCATGTCTTCTATCTAGATGGCAAAGGCGATGAATCTTTCGAAAATCGATTCATCAAACGACGTTGGGAGGAAGAGATCGATGCCGACACACTCTTCGCCGAACGCCGGCCAGACCCGAACGATATTATCGAACTACTCTATACCTCCGGCACCTCTGGTGTACCAAAGGGCGTGCTCCATACCAGTAACACACTATTGAGTTTAGTCGACATCGGCCGTGCGCGGCTCGGCCTCACTAAAGACGACGTCGTCTTCATGCCCTCGCCGATGGCGCACCAGACCGGTTTTCTCTACGGCATGTCGATGGCACTCGTGCTAGGCACGAAACTTGTCCTCCAGGACATTTGGTCGGCGGAAGTCGCTGCTCGGCGCATCAACGACGAGCGGGCAACCTATACCATGGCCTCAACCCCATTCCTCGCTGACCTCACAAATACACCAGCACTCGAGGTTTGCGATGTAAGCAGCTTCCGGATGTTTTGTTCCGCGGGTGCGCCCATCCCACGCATCCTGGTTAACAAAGCGACGAAGCGTCTCGGCGCCCAGATTCTTTCCGGCTGGGGTATGACGGAGAATGGGCTTGTCACCACCACCCAACCGGGCGACCCGGACGAAAAAATATTCAACACGGACGGTGCGGCAGTGGACCATGCGGCCGTGCGAATTGTCGACACGAATGGTAATCCGGTCGGTGCAAATGTCGAAGGGCGGCTGCAGGCCAAAAGTGCAGGCATGTTCGTCGGTTACTTGAAACGACCCGATGCATATGAATCTTACGACGGCTGGTTCGAAACCGGTGACCTAGCCCGAATGGATGCGGACGGTTACATCCGCATCGTCGGCCGCGCAAAGGACATCATCATCCGAGGCGGAGAGAACATTCCAGTTGTTGAAGTCGAAGAACAAATTTACCGCCACCCCGCTGTTGAAGACGTCGCTGTTGTCGCAATGCCGGATGAACGCCTCGGTGAACGCGGTTGTGCTTTTGTGCAGACGAAACCCAACGCCAACTTCACTTTCGATGCTATGGTCGAACATCTGATAGACGCCGGCATGTCGAAGACATACCTACCAGAGAAACTTGAGATCGTTCCGGAATTCCCGCGAACGGCCAGCGGCAAGATCCAAAAATTCCAGCTGCGCAAGATCGCCAAGGATTTCCGCATTTAACACTTAAATTTACTTAAGAGGATTCCCATGAACGGAGCAGAAAGTCTCGTCCGCAGCCTAGTTGCAGCTGGTGTTGACCACGTCTTCACCAACCCTGGTTCGACTGAAATGGAAATCATTAAGGAATTCGACGCTGTCGATGGATTTCGACCCGTTCTTGGCCTGTTCGAAGGCGTCTGCACCGGTGCCGCCGACGGCTATGCGCGGATGACAGGGGAGCCGGCCGCGACGCTCTTGCATGTGGGACCAGGCCTTGCCAACGGCCTCGCCAATCTGCACAACGCAAAGCGGGCATACAGCCCGGTCGTAAACATGGCAGGTGATTATCCCAGCTATCACAGCCCGAACGATCCTCTGCTTGCCTCTAACCTAGAGGCACTTGCGTCGTCAATGTCGGGGTGGGTGCGACGGGCAAGCAATCCAGCAACGCTGGGACAAGATGCAGCGGATACCGTGGCAGCAGCCCGCGAGGGTCAGGTTGCTACCTTAATCGTGCCCCAGGATGCAACCTGGGGCGAGGATGCGAAGCCCGCTTCGGCGGCCTCGGCGAGCCCGCGCAAGCGCGCGTCGAACACTAAAATCGAAAAGATCGCCGCCACCATCGCTAATGACGACACGGCAATCTTATTGGTTAACGGCAACGGACTATCGGAGCGCGGCCTCGGCGCCGCCAACCGCATATCGGCGAAGACGGGCTGTCGACTGATGGTCGAAGTCTTTGCCGCAAGGATGGCGCGCGGTGCTGGGCGCGGACAATTCGGCCCCCTCCCAGGCGACCAGCCCATTGCGCTGGAGACCCTTGGGTCCGCCGGAAACATCGTGCTCGCCGGCACTAGGCCGCCGGTCGCCTATCTCGCCTACGAAGGCTACCCCGGCATGCTAATTCCCGAAGGGGTGCCTACCCACAGCTTGGCCGGGCCGGCGGACGATGCCGAGGGCGCGCTCGAAGCGCTTGCGGATGCATTAGATGCTTCAGAGGCATGGAAATTCTACGAATGGACGGTGCCAGAGAAGCCGAGAGGACCGCTCAACCCCAAGACGATCGGCATGGCAATTGGCGCGTTGCTCCCAGAGAACGCTATTATTGCGGCAGAAACGACGACCTCAGGCGGCCCTATTTTTGGCTTTACGCGAGGTGCAGCACCGCACGATTGGCTCGGCCTCACCGGCGGTTCCATCGGCATGGCCATTCCGCTGGCTGTCGGCGCTGGTGTTGCCTGCTCCGACCGCAAGGTCATCTGCGTTCAGTCAGACGGCGGCGGCATGTATACCAACCAGGCGCTATGGACTTTAGCTCGAGAAGGGCTCGACGTCGTCACCGTCATACTGACGAACAGACGCTATAAGATTTTGGAACACGAATATTTCAAGACTGGGGCGAACGAGCTCGGCCCAAAGGCTGATACATTGTTTGATATCGGCAACCCAGATATCGACTGGTCACATCTCGCTAAGGGCATGGGAATGGAAGGCCATCGCACGGAGACGGCAGAAGATTTCACAGCCAGATTGGAAGCCGCGCTTGCCGCCGACGGCCCTACACTTATCGATGCGGTGTTTTCGTCATAGTTTAGCGCCCTAATTTCACTATTAGCCGAATGCACAGGAGCGATTACATTGGTCGATCTCGGATTTTTTGCGATGCCGCTGCACCCGAAGGAACGCGTATATCAAGAAGTCATGAATGAGAACCGAGAGCAGATTCTGCTTGCGGACAAACTAGGTTTGACTGAGGCCTGGATCGGAGAGCACCAAACATCGATTGCAGAGCCTATCACGGATCCGTTCATGTTTATGGCTACCACTATTCATCAAACAAAAAACATTAAATACGGCTCGGCTGTTATAAACCTCTCCTACCATCATCCAGTCAAACTGGCGATGCAAATTGCGATGTTTGACCAGATTAGTGGCGGGAGAACACTAGTCGGCATCGGCCCTGGTGGGTTACCGAGCGATTCCGAAATTTTCGGCGTGGATCGTGAACGCTCCTACGACATGATGATCGAATGCGTCAACATTATGGAAGCTGTCTGGACCCAAGATGCGCCGATCGACATCAAAGGCACGTTCTGGGACGCCAAACTTACCGATTTTGTCGAAGAAGGTGTTGGTGTTGGGCTTCTGCCAAAGCCCCTTCAGAAGCCATTCCCGCCAATCGCCTACGCCATGCGTAGCCCTAAATCTGGCGCCTCACGTATTGTGGCAGAGCGTGATTGGATCCCAATTTCTGGAAATTTTGTCCCAGCCGGCTTCGTCGCAAGTCAATGGAGCGACTATTGCTGCCAGCGCGAAGACCTTGGGAAACGTCCGGACCCAGAGAACTGGCGCGCCGGTCGCAGCATTTTAGTTGCCGAAACTAATGAACAGGCAGAGGATTATGTTGCACGCGAGGAAGGCGGTTTCCGGCACTATTTTCATTACCTGCGTACACTGGAAGCAAAGCGCAGTATCACATCTTCAAAAGAACGCGAAACCTTTGTCACTAGCCAAGTGAATGAAGCGTTGGAGGACCAAGTACTAGCAGGTGACGCTGATACGGTGCTGGACCGATTGATCGCCTTCCGCGATGAGGTGGGTCCTTTTGGTACCTTGTTGATGACCGGTCACGACTGGGACGACAAGGCACTTTGGCAGGGGTCAATGCGCCGTCTTGCAGAAGATGTCATGCCGCGCTTCAATCAGCACGCAAAGGTAAGCGACCCCGCTTACTAGTCGCATTAGATAGCAAAAGCGCCGACGTGTGAGGCTGTCTCCCAGGTAAACACAAATTCTCAGCGAGTATCCAAAGACGACTGGGAACCATCGCCTCAGAAGCCTATGCTCGCGGAAGATAAGAAATTTCTCTTCACCCAACTTTCCCCGGAAAGGAACCCTAATATGAGTCAGAACCTCGACCTCGATCCCTTCTGGTGGGAAGCCGCTCCTCGGCGCGAGCTCGACGAGAAACCACTTCCAACCGAGACTGACGTTGCCATTGTGGGTTCTGGTTTCGCGGGCTCAAGCGCGGGGTTAGTCCTGGCACGCGCAGGCCGTAAAGTAACCGTTTTGGAAAAAGATCGACCTGGCGAAGGCGCATCCAGCCGAAACGGCGGGATCGCTAGTGGTAATCTTCGCATGACTTTCGGTACGATGATCAAAAATTATGGCATCGAGCGTGCAAAGGCGATCTACAGTGAAGGGTTCCGGGCACGCGAAGATCTAAAACGTTTCGTAGAGCAGGAAAATATTGAGTGTGATTACGGAGAAGTTGGCCGCTGGACCGGTGCTAATCGCCCAAAACATTATGAGAGCCAGGCGCGGGAGGCTGACTTCATAAACAAACATTTCGACACGGGCGTTTATATGGTAGCGAAAGCGGATCAACATTCAGAAATAGGCAGCGATCTTTATTTCGGGGGGCAAATCCGCCCTGACATCCACGGCGTCCATCCGGGGAAACTTCATCACGGCATATTGGCACGGGCGATGGACGCCGGTGTTGACGTGCAAAATAGAACCGAGGTAACCGGCATCGAACAGGAGGGAGAGCGCTTTGAGGTACAAACAAGTCGAGGATCGATTAAAGCGCGAAATGTAATTGTTGCGACGAATGGTTATACGGGAAAGGCAACCCCTTGGTTGCAACGCCGCGTAATCCCAATTCCAAGTCAAATCATCGCGACAGAACAATTGCCCCAAGACGTCATGGACCGCCTTATGCCAAAGAAGCGGATGCTTGGTGAAACGCGGAACCTATACAATTATTTCCGCCCGTCACCCGACGGCACCCGCATCATCTTCGGCGGTAAGGCAGGTACGATCACAAACGATTCAATTGAAAAATCACGACACTTAAAACGCGTTCTAGTGGAGATTTTCCCTGAACTTGAAAACGTCACCCTGACGCACTCTTGGTGGGGTTATACAGGCTTTACTTTCGATTTCATGCCAAAACTCGTAACTAATGATGGCGTTCACTATGCAACCGGATTCTGCGGCTCTGGCGTGGTTTGGGCACGTTGGCTGGGTATGAAAGCGGCGCATTCCATCGTCGGGAATAGTGAAGCGGAAACTGCCTTTGCCGCAGATGATTTCGTAACAAAGCCACTCTACTTCGGAAAGCCATGGTTCCTGCCGATGGCCTATTTCTGGTACAGCATGAAAGATCGCATGGGGCTTTAAAACACGTGACTATCTATATCACGCAGCTAATTAACTTTCTCTTTATCCATTTTAGATCACCCAAAACTACTGCACACTCGCCTAGATTGGGTTCAGCCATTTTTTAAATAAGTGGCAACTATCGATATAAATAAATCGTTTTCTCAACGTTATTGAAGCTATATGTCTTCCGGTTTTTGTTTCTATGCCAAGCAGCCACAAATCAGTAACTTCGCAAACTTTACGTAAATTAATGGCCTAGCACATATTCTATCGGCCCTTGAAGTCAGGCTTACGCTTTCCGACAAACGCATCAATTCCCTCCGCACCATCACCCGTCGCAGCCAAAGACGCGATGGAGCGAGATTCAAGCTCCATCTGCGTCTCGAGGCTTTCACTGAAAGATCCATCGAGCAACCGTTTTACAGCGCCAAAGGCTTTCGTTGGACCATGTGCAAATGCCCGAACCTGTTTTTCAGCCTCTTCCATCAATTGGCCGTCTGGCACGACGCGGTCAACGATATCATAATCCGCGGCTTCGATTGCGGTGAGAAGCCGGTTCGTTAACATCAATTCCTTCGCGCGCCGAAGGCCGATATACCTAGGTAGCAAGTAGGTCGAACTGCCATCAGGCGATAGGCCGGCAGCTGTATAGGCAAGCGTAAACTTCGCAGACTCTGCTGCGAGTATAATGTCTCCCGATATGGCAAAACTGAATCCACCACCTGCCGCCGTTCCATTAATTGCCATCACAACAGGTGCATCCATACGGTTGAAGAGCGATATAGCTCGGTGAAAATGCAGAGTGACCTGCATCAAAAGAGATTCGACATTCTCACTTGAACTATTGAAGAATTTGAGATCACCACCACCGCAAAACATCCGCCCAGCGGCCGTAATAAGAATGGCTCGAACGTCTTCGTCTTGATCACAATTGAGAGCGGCCTGATGGAGTTCTTCCGCCATCGTCAGGTCCAAGGCGTTGGCTTCGTCTGGTCGGTTTAAAGTGATGTACGCCACATTATTGCGCTTCTCAAAAAGTATCGATTCGTAGTCCATCTCCCACTCCTCAGAATTCAGTCGCGTTAACCGCGAGCGCTGCACATCTACTTATGTTTTCTCACTGCTCCGCCAATCGGCCCTTTAATCGATAGATTGGAAATTTACCCCCAACAAGCGTAAATGAATTACATGATACACATAAGTAAAACTAATGGAGCGCACCGCGTTGCAAGAAACTGAGATTTTGCCGCAGGGAGACCGGCTTCCGGCAAACCATCCGCCTGCTTTCGACGGACCTATTTCCGGCCCCGGCGTCTGGCGTGGAAGCGATCTTCAAATTACGGATGAATGGAAATATGTACTGTCCTCCGCCGAAAGAAAAGATTTGCTAAAGGCGACGGCAAAAGCCGCAGCGGAGTTTGAGAATATTCAAGATATTAAGAAATCCGATTTTGAGTTGCCGATTTTGGGTGAGATAATAAAAAAGTTAAAACGAGAAATTATTCACGGTCGGGGATTTGTTTTACTTCGCGGCTTACCGTTGGAGAAACTCTCTTTCGCCGACATCGCCACCATGTATTGGGGCATCGGCACACATATTGGTTCTGCTCGCTCGCAAAATACACGCGGACATCTACTCGGCCACGTAATAGACCTAGGAAGTTCTTTCGAGAATAAGAGCGAACGTGGATATTTGACGAACCGGCACCTAAAATATCATTGCGATTCGGTAGATATCGTCGGACTGCTTTGTCTGCGCCACGCAAAGCAAGGTGGAGCCAGCTCTATTGTCAGTTCCTATACAATTCATAACGAAATGTGGAAACAGAGACCTGATCTCGCACGAACCCTATACGGTCCTGTCGCACGCGACCGTCGGGACGAAATTCCTCCAGGTAAGGGGCCTTGGTACGAATTACCCGTGTTTAATCATTTTAAGGGCCGCCTCGCGATTAATTTTTTACGCACCCATATAGATATGTCGCAACGGCATCCAGATGCTTTGCGTATGAGCGACCAAATGGTCGAAGCACTTGATCTTTTTTATGACTTGGCAAACGACCCCACTTTTCACCTCACCATGGAGTTTGAGCCTGGCGACATGCAATTGTTACACAACCATCAAATTTTGCATGATCGAACGGCTTATAAAGATTGGGATGACAACAACCGGAAACGCTATTTGTTACGTTTGTGGTTGAGCCCACCTGACGGAATAGAGCTCCCAATGGCCTTTGCGGGGCGGTATAATAGTGTCACCTTGGGTGACCGGGGCGGCGTTACAATACCTGGTATGCAAACGAGTGTCCCTTTAAAACCAGTTTAAGTGAACGGCCCTACGCTATTTCTCATGAATAGTTTGTAAGCGCTAATGCTGCGGTGCGATCAAGCTAGCCAAGCTACGCAGCTCGCATATGTCGTATCGTAGCGGATACCCACCTCAAGAAAGGATGCATTAGATGAGACGTACCACCAAACTGCGCGAAATGATGAAGCAGGGTCAAACCATCGTTATCCCCGGTTGCTATAACGCAGTTAGCGGCAAAATCCTCGATAAGATCGGATTTCCAGCCATCTATATGACTGGCTACGGCACTTCGCTATCGCTGACAGGGATGCCAGATTGCGGCTTAGCAACGATGACTGAAATGCATCTAAACGCGCGCTATATCTCAAATGCCGTCTCTGTTCCAGTCATCGCGGATGCAGATAACGGATATGGCAACGCAATCAATGTAATTCGGACGGTAAAGGAATACATTCAAACCGGTGTCGCCGCAATTCATATCGAGGACCAGATCATTCCAAAACGCTGCGGACATGTGGCAGGCCGCCAAGTTATCCCGCTCGAGGAGGCAGCGGGCAAATACGCCGCGGCCGACTATGCCCGTAAAGAAATCGACGAAGATTTTGTAATTATTGCTCGCACTGACGCGCGTGGCGCAGTGGGGGGCGGTTTGGACGACGCCATCAACCGCGCCAATGCCTATTTGAAGGCGGGCGCGGATGTTGCCTTTGTTGAAGGCCCTAAAGATATCGATGAAGTTAAAAGGATATGCGCGGAAGTGGACGGTCCGATAATGTACAATCAGACTGGCATTTCCCCACGCTTTTCTGAAGAGGAAATGAACGAGCTCGGCATTGCGATGACCATCCTACCCGGCGCAACCATGCGGATGCAGCTGATGGCAGTTTACGACCTGGCAATGGAGATGAAGCAGCGCGGACCTCTTGTCGAACAAGAGTTTAGCCAGAAGTTCAATCAACACCCGCTTGGAGATTTCCACGGCTTCGCAGGTTTTGACCAAGTCATGGAATGGGAAGAACGCTTCATGGGCGAAGCCGAGCTAGCTAAATACGAAGGCACGCTAGGTCACCAACCGAAGGCAGCAGAATAATCAGGTATTTATAAGACTCGGCTTGGAGTTTGCGCGTCTAGGCCATAAGTATAGCCGCGGGTATCGAACCTTTTAAGCACAAAGCTTGCCGCAATTTTACTTCTATGGCCTAGTCGCGTGCGTCCTCTGACGTGAACGCAACACAAACGTGGGACGGCCCGAACAAGCCGGAACACCGAGCGCCAACCTGGGAAACTACGAAACACAAGTTTTTATGATCGCAAATCCAAATTGGCACGTCATGCCACAAAGATAAAAAATCGTATGCCGATGTCAAAGTGCAGAGAGCGCGCAAATTTTTCTGAATCCGGTGTGATGCACCTGCAAGCTGCCCTAAATTTAACTACCCTCGCAATCCAAGCCTAATTCCCGGCGACCGTCATTCCTTCGACACGAATGGTGGGCGCGTCTGTTCCATATTTAAACCGAAGGTCGTCTGCCACTGTCATGCTCAAAAACATATCTTTTAGATTACTGGCAATTGTCACTTCACTGACCGGATAAGCAATGGTACCGTTTTCGATCCAAAACCCGGTCGCACCGCGACTGTAGTCCCCAGTCACATTGTTAACCCCAAAGCCCATAAGCTCGGTGACATAAAACCCCTCCGTGATATCGACGATCAAATCTGCGGGCGAAATTTTGCCAGGAGTTAAGTAGAGATTTGTCGTACTGGGTGAGGGGGGTGACGACGTACCTCGCGATGCTCGCCCGTTACTTTCCAATCCGAGCTTTCGCGCGGTTGAAAGGTCAAGCACCCAGTTTTCCAAAATGCCATCTTCAACCAAGTGTATAGCCTTATTTGGCAAGCCTTCGGCATCAAATGGCTTCGAGCGAAGCCCACGCCTTCGATGCGGATCGTCAATAATGTGGAATCCTTTTGGAAAAATTCTGGCTCCCATACTATCCTTCAAAAAACTAGTGCCACGGGCAATAGCACTGCCGTTCACAGCGCCAGCTAAATGTCCCACCAAACCATTCGAGACACGGGGCGCGAAAACGACGGGAACCTGTTGGGTTTCAACCTTTCGCGGATTTAAGCGCGCCACAGCCCGCTCTCCAGCCGTCTGACCAACATAGTTCGGATCGTCGAGATCTGCAGCGAACGTTGCACTGGTCGATTCGTAATCGCGCTCCATGCTCGTGCCTTCTCCCGCCAGAACTGCAACCCCGAACCCGTGGCCCGTTGAACGGTAGGCGCCACTAAACCCATTCGATGCAGCAATCGAAATGTCCGATGATGACCAAGACGCTTCGGCCCCTTCGGAATTGGTTATGCCAAGAACGCCCCGGGCGGCGGCCTCACATGCACTCGCGCGCTCCGCCAACACCGCCATCGTTGGCTCCTCAGGATCGGCAGTATCAAGATCTGGCATATTTGATGTCAATATCTGTCCAGGATCAGCAAGACCGCAATTCTCGTCGTCTGGGACCGCTTTTGCCATAGAGACAGCGCGCTCGACAAGTTCTGCGAGCGCAGCTTCGCCCGGATCCGTGGAAGAGGCAATGGCCTGCTTTTGACCAAAAAATACGCGTAGACCAAAGTCGCGGCTTTCGGCTCGTTCCGCCTTTTCAACCTCGCCGAGCCGTTGCGCATGCGAAAGTGCAATAGATTTTATGTCAACCGCATCTGCCGCATCCGCGCCGGCATTAATGGCGCGCACGACCAAATCGTTTAAAAATTCAGTACTATCGCTATCGTCGGCCATAAACCTAAACCTCTTCGATTACGCTCTACCCATCAGGTTTACCGATAGCGAAGGGCGCTGTCTAACTCGATGGAAAATACGTCTGCAGAATCCAGATGAAAATGAGCAGAATTACGCAAATAAACGTCATCAGAAATTGGATACGAGCTCGATTCCAGTCCCGCGTCGTAACATGGCCACCATCAGGCAAGCGAGTCGCTCGTGCAGCGATAGCTCGTCTGCGGATAAAAAGGCCGAACAATAATAGTACGGCGAAAATAGTTGGTAAGACCCACGGATACTGTTCGGTGAAATTATAAACAGATTGCATATGTTACCTATTTATTCGTCCGCTCAAACCCATAGCCTAAAATTTAGGACGAAACTGTTTGGATAATTTTTCTATTTGCCATGCCCAATTGCCCGATTCACTGCACAAGTGACCGCAATCAAAGATGCCGAGACAATGTTGGGGTCTTGGCCAATCCCGTAGAGGTGCTCACCATCGACTTCTGCCTCAACAAATGCTATCGCCGTCGCGTCTGATCCGCCACCAACTGAGTGCTCGGAATAGCTGAAAACCTTGATATCCTTTCCACTATCCCTCTCAAGCGCATCGACATACGCATCGATCGGGCCGTTACCAGAGCCTTCGATAATCACATCAACACCGCTTTTCCTAATCTTTGCCGTCATCAAGCGCTTCTCGGAAGCATGTGTGTCAGCCCGCGTTTGATGTTCAACAAATTCGTACGGCGTCTTTGCGCTAAGATATTCCTGGTCGAATGCCTTCCAAATATCGTCTGGCGTCTGCTCTTCGCCACTGGAGTCCGATATTTTTTGAATAACACCAGAGAACTCAACCTGCAACGCACGCGGCATCTGAATGCCAAACTCTGTCTCCAAAATATAAGAAATGCCACCTTTGCCCGACTGGCTGTTTATACGGATCACAGCTTCGTAGCTGGATCCGACATCTGCTGGGTCGATCGGCAGATAGGGCACGTCCCATGTTTCACTGTTTTGGGTTTCCATTGCCTTTAGGCCTTTATTGATGGCGTCCTGATGGCTGCCAGAAAAAGCGGTGAACACAAGATCGCCCGCATAAGGGTGACGCGGGTGAACCGGCAATTGGTTGCAGTACTCAGCCGTCGCCCGCAACTCACGCATATTGCGCATGTCTAATCGAGAGTCGAGCCCATGACTGACCATGTTCATCGCTAGGGTGATGACGTCCACATTACCCGTACGCTCGCCATTACCAAATAGCGTACCCTCAACTCGTTCTGCGCCCGCCAGCAGCCCTAACTCGGTTGCCCCAACACCAGTGCCTCGGTCGTTATGCGGATGCAGTGATAAGACAACACTTTCTCGATTTGAGAAGTTTCGGTGCATCCACTCAATTCCATCGGCGTAGACATTCGGTGTCGTAACCTCAACCGTCGCAGGCAGATTGATAATCGTCTTATTATCCACCGTAGGTTGCCAGATATCCATCACCGCCTCACAAACTTCCATTGCATAGGGCAATTCAGTTTGCGTATAGCTCTCGGGCGAATACTGATGAATTATCTTGGTGTTTGGCACTGTCGCCACTAATTCCTTTATCAGTTCAGCTCCGTCAGTTGCTATCCTCTTAACACCGTCCATGTCGAGATTGAAGACAACACGGCGCTGCGTCGTCGAGGTTGAATTGTAAAGATGAACGATCGCTGTATGCGCGCCATCAATGGCCTCGAAGCTTCGGCGGATTAGTTCCTCGCGCGATTGCGTTAAAACCTGGATCACAACATCGTCGGGGATCAGCCCCTCTTCAATAATCTGGCGGCAAAAATCAAAATCAGTCTCAGAAGCGGCTGGGAACCCAACCTCGATCTCCTTAAAGCCCATATCGCAAAGCGTTTTGAACATCTTAAGCTTGCGCTCCGAGCCCATCGGCTCAATAAGCGCCTGGTTCCCATCACGAAGGTCAACAGAGCACCAGATCGGGCATTTTGTAATCGTTTTATCAGGCCAGGTACGATCAGGCAGATCGACCGTTGCGGTCGGCTTGTATTTTTCAATTGGCATTACAGCCATAGGTCTTACTCCTAACTATAACTTTTAGCTTTGATACCTTATTTCTTTTGCGAGCGACGCTAATACGGCCATTGGGAGGCCACGATCAGGCCGAACATTTGCTGCCAAGTCGCAGCCAGATATACAACGCGTTGGAACAGGCCATTGAACCGGAAATAACTCGAGTAAACTCAATCAAATTCCAGTATGAATACTTTTTATGTAATTTCTCGACGATCATCTCTCGACCATCTCTTTTCGACATATTCCTTCGATGTTCCTTTACCCAACCCCGCGGCCGAGCATCCCGACGCGACTACGCCGGGCCAATAAGTCGAAGGCCAAAAAGCCAAATGGAGGTCATCTTCGTCACCATATAAGAATACTAGGCGGGATCAGGGGCAAAGCGCAAGGGGGGAAGCTTGCCTATGTCTTAGTTCAAATGAAGGTATATTTCCTGACCATCTTCCATTCTCTAAAACATTATCCAGGAAGTCATCACTACTAGAAGCCATTGACATAAAACAGATATTGGCAGTAGGCGGCACCAAAAGTATGTGAAAAATATTTTGGTCCCGATATCATAATTTGAGCGCTGTCAACCAATCACCAGGATCAAGCGCAAATAGGTAATATTATTTAAGTCTTTTAGACATACTATTCAAAACTATCTGAAAGCCTTTTAAGCACTTTCGATTTAAGCGTATTGAGATCTGCATTAGTGCCTTAATTAATGGACTAAAATTGCCATTTTGATTATTTGAAGCATCATTGAAAAAGTCATCTAACTCTTTTTTTGAAAGCAGTAATTTGGCGCTATTTATTGAATATCCCTCGACAGCAATTTTTGGGGGCACCGCCCTTCCAACGGATTGGCACCTATAAATGAAAATACTCATGTGTTTGGATGATTGGCGCGGAACCACTCGATATACGCCTTAACACCACGTTTTATATCCCACTTGGGCGTCCAGTCTAGGTCATTTGCAGCAGCACTCATATCGAACCGACCCCGCTTGTCGCGTCGCGGGTTGGAACCGAGCTCGATAGACGCATTTGGAAAGGATTCAAAAACCAGTTCTGCAATTCGCTGAACCGCCGGCATATCTGGACCCGCCACGTTATAAGCGTATTGCGATGTCTTCGGCGCATCGAGGGCAGCCACCGTCGCATCAACAATGTCCGCGACATAGACGAAAGGCCAATGCTCACCAGCTCCCCAATCGAGCTTTGTCGGAAGACCAGCCAACGCATCTTCAATCATAGTACGAATGGCGCAATCGGTCGACCGTCGAGGCCCATAGACCGAGGAATAACGTAGGCTAATAACATCGAGATCGTATTCATCCCGATATGACTTTAATACTAGGTCAGAGGCCGCTTTGGTGGCGCCGTAAACTGATGTCGGACGGAAGGGCGTGTCTTCGGTCACCGGGGATGTGGCAGTCACCCCATAAGCGGAACCTGATGAGCAATAGACGAATCGCTGAATCCCATGACGGTAAGCCGCCTCTGCCAAATCGATTGTCGAGACCAGATTGACCCTGTTTATATGGTGCGGCGTTTCTTTAGCCAACATCGGTCCCGATATACCGCCTGCGTGTACAATCTTCCCAACATCGTGATCTCTTAGTAGGCCAGACAACATATCATAATCACCAAACCCATCACGAATATGAGTAAAACGGTCCAATTCATGGTGCAACTCTGCCGGATCAAGGCCAATCACGTGGTCCCCGCGCTTTGTCAATAATTTTGAAAGCGGCGCACCGACAAGGCCACAGGCGCCAGTGATCAGAATTGCTTTTGACGACATTTCGGTAAGCTCCTAACTCACTTTATTACCATCGTATTCCACTGCCGCCTCAGCATGATGCGATAAAAAATTCCCATCGGTCGCTGGGTATCTTCATATAGATGACCGAGAAGCCCAATGGTACGGGCCAAAATCGCCACGCCACGCAGCACTTGCATTGGGAAATCTAGGTCTAACATAATCGAAGCGATAGTACCGTTTATATTAATTGGGAGGTGGCTTCCACCGGCTTCGCGAACCGCCATAGACACGGCGTCCGGAATTTGAGTGTGGCGCCCAACTAAACCGCGCTCTTGCGCCAACTGAAGGACACGAATCGCCCGAGGGTCGACTGGCCGGTGCAATGGATGACCGAAACCCGGCACCAATTTCTTTTCAGCAAAAAGCTCGGTCACAACTCGCTTCGCCGCTCCGGCTTCAATCTCCCCCTCCTCCTCCATCTCTTCAAGGCCGCAGCTCAGCATCATGCCAACGTTTTCAGTCGCGCCGAGGTTCACCGCCTCGGCTCCATTGATGCCAACTGCGGCGGCACGTTGGAGCGCTTCAGGTGCGGCGGCGAGGGTCATTCGTGCCGTCTGTACAAAAGGTACCATCCCATGCTCCACAAAGACTACCAACATGGCATCCATGGAAAACATCTGTTCTTGCGTCGCCGGTTTGACCCGTTAGATTCAACAAGAAAAGTTCGAACGATCCCATTCGGCCCATCAAATCATTGCAAAGATCGTGGCCACGCACCGTAATACTCGCTTCGTCTGCCGTGCATATTCCACTTTTAAGCGGTCCCGGTTTACCAATTAGCATCTATACGTTTCCTTTTCGTAGTGGACTTTAACTCGGCAAAGGAAACTGATCGAGATAAGCTTGGTAGCTTTCCTCGACATCCATCTCAGCCGCAGCTAGAAAGCGAACGACCGCGTTGTAAAAGGAAATCGTTACGAGCAAATCGACCAAATGCTCATTTGAGAAATGATCCGCTAATGCGGCGTAGGTGCCATCATTAAGCTTACCATCAAGGGTCATCTCACGCGCGGCCCGCAGCACCGATTTATCGATTAACGATAGATCAGTGTTCTCACCGACACTCTCTGCAAACAGTTTCTTGATGTCGTCTTCAGAGACGCCAAAGTCGAAGCCGATTTTGACGTGGTGCGACCACTCGTAGGGACTTCTTGCCACCCAGCCAACCTGCAGGATTGCCATCTCCCGAAGCCGTGCATCCATAGTCGATTCGTGTCGGATATAACTACCAAGCGCATGATGAGCGCGCGTCGCACCCGGACTATGCACAAGAAATTTTTGAAGGTTTATACCACGTGCGAGAAGGTCCTGATCCTCAGGTTTCAAATCTTTTTTTTCAAGATAAGGCAAGCGAGCCACGGCAGTTCCATCCCATAAATTGTTCCGTCAAAGTATTGGAACATTACCTAGGGCAATTAGCCTCGCACCAAACACCCGATGCTGAATTAACGGCGTTCCATCAGCCCAATAAAGCGGTCGAACAGGTAGTGACTGTCCTGCGGACCAGGCGACGCTTCCGGATGATGCTGGACACTAAAAACCGGCCGATCACGTAATGCGATTCCTTCCAACGTGCCGTCAAATAACGAGACATGTGTCATTTCAACATCGTCCGGCAGAGAGGCGGGGTTCACTACAAAACCGTGGTTTTGGCTGGTTATCTCAACTTTACCAGTGCCGAGATCCTTGACCGGGTGATTTGCACCCCGGTGACCGTGATGCATCTTCTCAGTCGTCGCCCCCAATGCCAGTGCCAGCATCTGATGGCCTAGACAGATCCCAAATATTGGCAGCCCTGAATCGAGAATCCCTTTAATCATCGGCACCGCATATATTCCGGTCGCTGAAGGGTCACCCGGGCCGTTTGAGAGAAATACACCATCCGGCTCGTGACATAGCACGTCCTCGATCGTCGCACTGGCAGGGACCACAGTTACTCTGCAACCAAGTGTCGCAAGACACCGCAGGATATTGCGCTTAGCACCAAAATCAACAGCAACGACATGGAACTTTGGATTAGTCTGTTTGCCGTAACCTTTACCAAACACAAATTTGGTCTCATCCCAAGAGTAAGCCTTGTGACAGCTCACTTCTTTGGCAAGGTCCATACCCTCTAAGCCGGGCCAGTTAGCCGCCTGAGCCTGCAAGGCTGGTAAATCAAATTCGCCATCCGCTGCATGACAGATCGTTGCATGTGGTGCACCAAGATCACGAATACGGCGCGTCAACGCCCGAGTGTCAACGCCAGAAATTCCGCACAACCCGTGACTCCGCAACCATTCATCGTAATGACCAGCGGATCGCCAATTGGCCGATTCGGTGATATCAGCCCGCAATACACAGCCGCGTGCAGCCGGCACCGCCGTCTCAATATCCTCATCGTTTGCGCCAACATTACCAATATGCGGAAACGTAAACGTGATAATCTGGCCCGCATAGGAAGGGTCCGTCATAATTTCTTGGTAGCCAGTCAGCGAGGTATTAAAGCACACCTCACCCACGGCACTACCTTCGGCGCCGACGCCCTGGCCCCAAAACATAGACCCATCGCCCAAAACTAAAGCCGCCGTCGCATTTTTCGGCGGCGTTTGGGTGCGTAGCATCGAGTCGGACATTCGTATTGTTCTCCTAGCCCCGAGAAAACCGTTTTGGATCAATCCATTCGGTCTTGTCCAATTTTGATAGAACTACACCCAATTGCTATTAAGGCAGCGTTTTAAGCAAAAGGCTTAGCCTCGTCAAGTAGCAATATAATTAATTTATTATTAAATTTCAGTATATTACACGAATTATTCTGATTGCGTCAATTTCTGTGTTCTAGTACCGTGCTACTTTGTTGAAAATGGAAGTTAGGGGAAAAAGCATGCTGCGTGAGCAGCTTGGCACAGCCATGAAAGAAGGCCTTAAGGGGAAAGACGGTTGCACAGTTGCGACCGTCCGGCTCGTCCTGGCCGCCGTCAAAGAGCGCGATATCGCCGCCCGTAGCAAGGGTGTCGAAGATCCAGTTGATGACGACAAAATACGCGAATTACTCCAGACGATGATCAAACAGCGCCGCGAGAGCATTGAAATGTATCAAAAAGGTGGCCGTCAGGATTTAGCAGACCGCGAAGCGCGCGAAATTGACGTCATTGAGCGATTTTTGCCCTCTCAGATGAATGAAGAGGCTATAAAAGACGCCGTCAACGCTGTGATAAATGAAACTGGTGCCAGCGGCTTAAAGGAAATGGGCATGGTAATGACAGCGCTTAGAGAACGCCATCCGGGAGAAATGGATTTCGGTAAGGCTGGTGCCATGGCAAAGGCGGCACTTTCTTGATTTTTTTGACCCCATCAGAATATGAAATTATTCCGTCACCTCTTGCCTCTGGTTACAATTACAGAATTCTGGCGGGAAAATAGAACTAACGCAAAATCCGTCGAGCGGTCGAATACGAAAGGCGCCGGTCTAACAAATGACCTTCTCTAATCGATTTCTTGACGAGTTGCGTAATCGCATATCGCTTATTGATATCGTGGGCCGGAAGGTAAACCTGCAGCAGCGCGGCAGAGAACACACCGGTCTTTGCCCCTTCCACAAAGAAAAAACACCATCTTTTACGGTGAATGAGGAAAAGGGTTTTTATCATTGTTTCGGCTGCGGTCAACATGGTGACGCGATAAGCTTCGTCATAGAAACCGAAAACCTTTCCTTCCCCGAAGCCGTTGAGCGACTAGCTGGCGAAGCGGGGATGGAGGTGCCGCGTTCAACACCAGAGGAAGTGCAACGCGAGAAACGTCGGGGCAGCCTTTTAGAGGCGGTGGGTGCGGCCACAAAATGGTTCCAAAAACGCTTACACAGTTCTGAAGGCAAAATTGCGCTTGACTACTTCACGAACCGTGGCCTCGATTCGAAAACCATTTTGGATTTCCGTTTGGGCTACGCCCCGCCTTTGCGCAGGAACGAGCCAAGTCGTCTTACCCATTATTTACGAAAAGAAGGATTTGACGACGAAACGCTTCTGGAGGCCGGACTTCTCACTGCACCTGATGACGGTAGAGCACCATATGATTTTTTTCGGAACCGCGTGATGTTTCCAATTGCGGACCATCGTGACCGGGTCGTTGCTTTCGGTGGTCGCATACTAAACAGCGGTGAGCCAAAATATTTAAACTCGCGCGACACACCGCTTTTCGATAAGAGACGAACACTTTATAATCATTTCCGCGCGCAAAAAATGATCCGTGACCAAAATGAAATCATCGTCGTCGAGGGCTATATGGATGTTATAGCGCTATCACGAGACGGATTTTCTGCGTCCGTCGCGCCATTGGGCACAGCACTCACGGATGAGCAAATAGAATCGCTTTGGAAGCTCACCGAAGAGCCTGTGCTATGCTTTGACGGCGACAAAGCGGGCCAACGTGCCGCCAGACGGGCTGCAGAGCGCACCCTGCCTCTTCTCAAGCCGGGTAAGTCGATCCGTTTCGCCTTCCTTCCAGAAGGCCAAGATCCGGACAGTTTGCTAACAAAACAGGGCCCATCGGCATTGCGCACTATCCTCAACGCGACCCAGCCCCTGGCAGAGTTTGTTTGGGATATCGAACGGCAAGCTAGCCCCACGGACACGCCCGAACGCATGGCTGGCCTTAAAGCGCGCCTCCGTCAACAGGCATCTCGGATCGCAGACCCTGCGGTCCGTGAGCAATATCGAAATCTGTTCGATGAGCGAACCACGCCGCAACAGAGAAACCCAATGCGCTCAGGGTACGGCCATCAGCGTTGGCGCCGACCAATTGAATCCCGCCCTCGCACCAATTTGGCCGCAGCTGCATCGAGCACCCTCTGGCAGAGAATTTTACTTGCAGCCTTAATTACTCACCCCACCTTGATTGATGAATTCACTGAGCAGTTGATCGACATTTCATTAGAAGCAAACCTTGACAAATTAAGAGAGGAACTTCATGTGATCGTCGCATCAAATCCCGATCTTGACGGACAGGTACTTCAGCGCCACCTCATTGATGGCGGATTTGCGGATATTCTGTCGCATGTTTTGGATCAAAATGTATTAGAAAGTTGCGAATTTACACGCCCAGATGCACTGTTAGCTTCCGCGCGAGAAGGTGTCGCGCAGATCTTGTCGCAGTTTCAGCATCATCGCCAACTGGCTGATCATAGGGCGTTTGGGCAACAAGCGGCTAGAGAGAAAGATACGGAGAAAAGTTTTGCGCGGTTTTTGCAACGAGGTGAGATTGTTAGAGAATTGGCTAATGAAAAAGACACTTTGGATTGACCACGCCAACTTTAGTAATATTAGAAGCCGCGCGCGGCATAATAAAACGGGCAGAACTGTATTTAACGACCTGCGACGAGGGCGATAACGAATGGCGACGAAGGCAGCAGTTCGCGAAAGCGAAGGCAACGATCATACCGAAACAAATACTGACGGACCGCTGATGGACAGCGTGACGGCCGCAGTCAAAAAGTTGATCGCAAAAGGGAAGGAACGGGGCTTTATCACGATTGACGAGCTAAACGCGGTTATGCCTCCCGACGACTCCGCTTCCGAACAAATTGAAGACGTCATGACTTTATTTTCCGAAATGGGTGTTAACGTAGTAGAGAACGAAGAGTCTGAAGAGGCGGTTCCGGCGCAAGAGGGAAGTGTTCCGACAGATACTCGACCTAACGGAAACTTGAACGACGACGACATCGGCCGTACGGATGATCCCGTTCGCATGTATTTGCGCGAAATGGGTACCGTAGAATTGCTATCCCGCGAAGGGGAAATCGCGATAGCTAAGCGAATAGAAGCCGGCCGCGAAAAGATGATCGGCTCGCTATGCGAGAGCGCGTTGACAATGCGTGCCATCGCACATTGGCATGACGCGTTAACAGAAGGTGACCTGCTGTTACGCGACGTCATTGACCTTGACGCGACCTATGGTGGCGACGAGCCGGATGAGAGTATGTTGAACGGCGATGTCGATCTAGATGCAGAAGACGAAGAAGAGATTGAGGCGACCCCTGAACCTATCGAACAGAAGCCTCAACCCGAAGGTCGTGCAGAAAACGATGAAGATAAACGCGAGGACGAGGACGAGGACGAGGACGATGAAGACGGAGAAGCAAACGTTTCGCTCGCACAAATGGAGATGGAACTAAAACCTCAAGTTCTGGAAACGTTTAAAAATATCGCGTCCACCTACACGAAGTTGCAGCGCGCTCAAGATAAGCGACTAATAATGCTGCAAAACGGTGAAACCGTCTCAAAATCGACAGAACGCACTTATGAAAAACACAAGCGCGCCTTGATCCAGCTGATGGATAACATTCATCTAAATAATTTGCGGATCGAACAACTGGTGGAGCAGCTCTACGAGTTGAACCGCGAACTCACCAAGGCCGAAGGGCAGCTTCTCCGTCTTGCCATCGACAGCAAGATAGATCGCGAAGAGTTCCTGCAAAACTATTATGGTTTTGAGGTTGACCCAAATTGGGGCGACCACATTAAGAGTTTGCGAAAAAAAGTCTGGGGCGATTTTGTTCGCAAGAACATTACTCATATCGAGGGGCTAAGGAGCGTAGTCGCAGAAATTGCGCTCGCTGCCAGTATGCCATTGTCGGAATTCCGCCGCATTGTGCGCACAGTCCAGCAGGGAGAGCGCGAAGCGGGTCGAGCCAAAAAGGAAATGGTAGAAGCCAACCTCCGCCTAGTAATTTCGATTTCAAAAAAATATACAAACCGCGGCCTGCAATTCCTGGATCTAATTCAGGAAGGAAATATCGGACTGATGAAGGCGGTCGATAAGTTCGAGTACCGCCGTGGCTATAAATTCTCGACCTACGCCACTTGGTGGATCCGCCAAGCGATTACGCGCTCTATCGCTGATCAAGCGCGAACCATCCGGATCCCAGTTCACATGATCGAGACAATCAACAAGTTGGTCCGCACCTCGCGCCAGATGCTCCATGAAATTGGTCGCGAGCCGACGCCAGAAGAATTGGCAGAGAAACTCGCTATGCCAATCGAAAAGGTCCGCAAGGTCCTCAAAATTGCTAAGGAACCGATCAGCCTTGAGACGCCTATTGGCGATGAGGAAGACAGTCATCTCGGCGACTTCATCGAGGATAAGAACGCAATCCTGCCTTCGGACGCGGCTATGCATTCAAATCTACGAGAAACCACAACCCGTGTTCTTGCTAGCCTAACACCGCGTGAGGAACGTGTACTTCGTATGCGATTTGGCATTGGCATGAACACAGACCATACATTGGAAGAAGTAGGACAGCAGTTCTCAGTAACCCGCGAGCGAATTCGTCAAATAGAAGCGAAAGCGCTCCGCAAACTAAAACACCCAAGCCGATCGCGGAAGCTCCGGAGTTTTTTAGATTACTAATACATAAAAATTTTAAACAATCGATAGGACACTCATCTTGCAATAGCCTTAGAATGATAGCTATTTCTTTTGGGACAGTTTGCGTTGGTATAGGCCTATCGAGACATTAATCTTCTGCAAACCAACCCTAGGCTTTTTCACTCGGGCAGACGCTGGTATAGAAATATTGGGCCTGTAGTTCAGGTGGTTAGAACGAGCCGCTCATAACGGCTATGTCGGGGGTTCGAGTCCCTCCAGGCCCACCATATACCACATCCAAATCTATTCTCTGATTAAGTTCAACATCTGTTTTGTCTCAAAGACAGGGCCAAGTGACACATAATTGCACTAAAAGTGTTTTAGCAGGCATTAGCCGGAATTTTGATGATTTTTCATTCCTCGGAAAGGAAAATTGGCTTCGCCAGAGTTAAGGTAGATCCCCGAGCAGCATCGACACGTATCGAATTGCAGCGTATATCGAGATGTGACTAAAAAACCTCACGAAAGTTAGAAAGAGGCCGATAAATGCTCGAGGATAGATACGGCAATCCCCTAACAACAAAATCCGACATGGCTCGGAACTCGTATGTCGATGGGGTAGATAAATTTCTCTCAGGTAACGCGGGATCAGAAGAGGCATTTCGCGATGCGGTTAAAGCAGACGCAAATTTAGCCGTGGGATATGTCGGGATTGCGCGGTATCGAATGTTGATGGGCGACAGGTCCGGCGCTGATACTGCACTCCAGAACGCTCGCAATGCGATCGGGATAAGCGAGCGTGAAGAGTCTCATGTAGAAGCAATTGGTAAGCTCGTGGATGGAGATGGCCCTGGCGGTTACAAGGCAATTCGCAGTCATGTCCTCGACTATCCGCGTGACGTAATGATCGCGCAGACCTGCACTAGCGTTTTTGGCCTAATAGGTTTCAGTGGCCGCGAGGGGCGTGAAGCGGAGCAGCTCGCCTACACGACTTTTATAGCGCCTGATTACGGCGACGACTGGTGGTTCCTGGGCCAGCATGCCTTCGCTCAAGCGGAAGTAGGTCAACTCGGTTTGGCCCGCGAAAACATCCAACGGGCCCTTGAGGCCTACCCGCGGAGCGGCCATAATGCGCATATAAACGCTCACGTCTTTTATGAGGAAGGCCATAACGATGCGGGTTTCAATTATTTGCGTGAATGGCGGGGCGAATATGACAAAGATGCATATTTGTATTGCCACATTACATGGCATGTAGCGCTTTGGACCGTCGCCGCCGGTGACACTGATACCGCGTGGCAACTTTTAGACGAAGGTTGTTCTCCCAACATTTCGACGGGACCTGGGCTAAATATTTTGACAGATACGGTCTCATTTCTGCATCGGGCGCAACTATTGGGAATCGATGTGCCAAATAAACGTTGGAAGCAAATTAGTGACTTTGCCGCGGAAAAGTTCCCAAACTCTGGCATTGCATTTGCTGATATTCATTCTGCCCTAGCACACGCTATGGCTGGTAACTCAGACGCCTTGGCAACACTAACAAAAGAAGCAAAGGGACCCGCCGCCGAAATAGTCGCGCCAACGTGGGCTGGTTTCAAATCATTCGCAGAAGGCAACTGGGCTGCGGCCGAGCGAGAATTAGGCCCTGCGATGGCAGGCCATGAACGGCTCGGCGGTAGCAACGCACAACGCGATTTGTTGGAATTCACACTCGCAGAAACAATTCGCAAACAAGGTCGCGCGGCAGAAGCTAAGCGTCTAATTTCAATGCGCCGACCACGGCAGGCAGAGTTAGCAGCGACGTTAACCCAAGCCTTAGCGTAAATTCTTTTTAATTCCACCAACTCGCCGAAAATAACTAAGTCCGACTGACTAGGGCTTTACATTCATAAAAAAACACAAATTCTTAATTAAACGAAGGATTGCAGAAAAATAGGATGCAGCAATGAATGATATGAAACTTGCCGAAAACGCCGAAAAACGCGGGACCAAACCCTCCATTTACGTACCTTCGCTTGAATTAACACAAGGGCAACCAGCACCCATCGCTGCAAATGGCGGTCTATCTTACTATTCCTTTGATGAAAATGGTGATGCCGGCACAGGCGTTGCGCTGCAAGCCGCCTTCGAGGAACTTTCAAAGCCCGAGCGGTCAAAAGTAATTGAGTTGATTGAGAATGGTCCTTCAGGCCCGGTTGAAACGAAGTGGGGCATCGGATTTCGTAGCTATGACGAGTGCGTTGCATATATTAAAGAAAAAGGCATAAAAGCGCCGGAAGGTGGATTGGCATTACCGCTACCTTATACGATCTACGAGCGCCCCACCTATTCCGTCGTTCCCTCTAACGCCATCTGGCATGATCCTGCGCGCTCGGACGATGCGGATAGATTACGTGAGGCAGAAGAGCAGAATCGGCATCTTAACCTGTATTTCCCGCAAATTATGCGGGATGCACGGCGGATCGCGGATTATCATCCCGAATTATCACCCAATACCCCAGAATGCATGGATAAACTCGGCGTGTCTTTAGCCCATCTCGAATCCAATTGTAAAAACTTTTACGATTCAGCGGAAGTCGAGCGCGTGTTTTATCCGGAGATTGAAAAGCTTCTGCTTGACTTCTTCCCTGGTGCCACGGACGCACTGGTTTATAACCATGATGTTTTCGACAAGGACTACCAAGGCGACCGCACGGAGGACCAAGACAGCAAAAATCCCGGTGTAAATGCTCGCTACGCGAACTTAGTACATAACGATCTGAACGATAACAGTGGCCGGGTCCGTTGCCGCGAATTGTTGACGAAGAATTTGCGGAACTTTGGCCGACAACAACACTTCACAGACACCGAAGCCGACGCGAAAATGTCGCGACGCTTCATGTCAATTAATCTAGCAAAACCTATGGAAACAGTGGAACAGTTTCCCTTCGTCCTTTGCGCCTGGCCGTCATTCGCCAACCAAGAATATATCACAAATTACCGGATCTATGACGACCGCGTTGGTGAAACAACCCGTTTTACGTTTCGTCCGGATCACGAATGGTACTGGCTTCCACAGCAAACGCCCACAGAAGTCTCCATGCTCAAGTGTTATGACTCCATCACAGATGGTACAGTCTCGCGTTGGTCTTTTCACACGGCATGTGTCGACCCGACAGTACCGCAGGATGCACCATGCCGTAAGAACGTTGTTGTCCGCTCCTATGTATTTTTCTAAAATATTGCAGGTGGTCACACAATGCGGAGCGAGAAAGCGCTGCCATCGAACTTAGTGTCCCTTACAGCGATACAAAACGATTGTAGAAGTAAATTTTATTCAATTTATTGTCATCAAAATAGCAATTGTTAGCGGAATTGGGCGTGCAATAAATTGGCTATGCGTTTAACAAACGCTGCAACTTTTTCGTCACCAAAGCAGTCAATTAAGCCTTTTACCTTCTTTCTGTGTACCTTCAACTGTACTGAAACGTGTTCAAATAAAACGATAAAGATGGGCAAGCAGGCGGCCTTAGCCCAAATTATAAAGGCCTGCCTTGCGGAAAATATCCGTTGCCTTAAATCCTGACAGGGCTTGATTTTTAATACACAGCAATGATTGCACCGATCTAACTCTTAAAGGTACTTATGGACCAACTGAGCAAATTCACTAGCTACGCAGAGGCCCAAAGTAACTTCTCAAAGAGAGCGCTTTGGAGTCTATTCGACGGCGAACGTGAACAGCTGAATATTAGCCATGAGTGTGTCGACCGTCACGAACCAGATCGAGTGGCTGTCCGTATAGCTCATGCCAAAGGCGGCATCGAAAGTCTTACCTTTGGTGAACTCAGGGCAGGCTCTAATCAGTTTGCAAATTGGCTACAAGCACAAGGTGTGCAGAAAGGCGACCGTATCGCTATTATGCTGGATCCATCTGATCTCTTCTACATAGCGCTTTTTGGGTCAATGAAGATGGGCGCTGTCGCCGTGCCACTCTTCACACTATTTGGTCCAGACGGCCTCCATCTAAGGCTAAAAGATTGCACGCCAAGAATTTTGATAACAACTCCTGATTTAGCTCAGATATTGAACCCTACCCCCAAAACTGTTGTTCACCTAGCGAATCAAGGCTTCCTGGAACAGGTCGAGGCTCAATCTTCCGAATTCACGCCCAATACATCGGCTGACGATCTGGCTATGTATCAATATACATCCGGCACGACCCGGGAGCTTCCCGAGGCCGTCAAACACCGCCATCGCGCCATTGTCACAGTGATGATTGCTGCCCTTTATGCAACGGGCGTGCGGCCCGGGGATCGCTACATGTGCCCATCATCTCCAGCATGGGGACACGGACTATGGCATGGCACTTTGGCACCAATGGCGATGGGTGTCGAAATTGCTAGTTATTCGGGAAAATTTGACGCGCAGCGCCTATTCGATGCCATCATCGAGATGGAAATCACAAATTTATCAGCTGCAGCAACCCATTACCGAATGATGAAGAATGCCAACTGCGGTCCAGCCAATGCTTCAAAGATCGAAAAACTATCCTTTACCGGGGAACCAATCGATCGTGACACAGAAACGTGGGTGCATTCAACATTCGGCGTTCCAGTGTGCAGCATATACGGTACAACCGAAGTTGGCGTCATACTTGCCAGCTATCCAGGTGCTGGAGATTTTGAAGTTCGGCCCGGGTCTCTTGGAAAGCCTGTGCCAGGTGTTGAACTTGATATTTTGGATCAGAACGGAAATTCCTGTCCACCAGGTGTTACAGGAGAAATCATGTTAAGGCGCCGCGACGGTTGGTTCGCAATCAAGGATTTGGGACATCGCGATGCAGATGGCTATTGGTGGCACGATGGCCGTGCCGACGATGTTATAATATCCGCCGGTTGGACGATGAGCGCTAAAGAAATTGAAGACACGCTACTCGCACATCCCGACGTCAATGAAGCAGCGGCAATTGCAATTCCCGATGAGGAGCGTGGCCAGATTGCTAAGGCATTCATCGTCACCTCACGACCCAGCGATCCGGCGTTCACAAAAGAACTCCAAGAATTTACTAAACAACGCTTGGCACAGCATGAATATCCGCGCCAGATAGAGTTCACTGACACCCTACCCAAGACACCTGCAGGCAAGGTAAATCGCAAAACACTTCGCGACCGCGAAGCCGAACGCAATGAGGTTAATACATGACGGATACCTACAACCGCCGATTTCCAAAAGTGACAGATCGCGCGCTCGATGATCTTCGCAAACGCATCGACGTCAAAATTGAGAACACCCTTGAGCCTTGGTGCCACGAAGCCACACGAGATAATATCCGCCATTACGCGCATGGTATTGGTGACGACAACCCACTTTGGTGCGACCCAGAATACGCCAAAGGCACGAGCCATGGCGATATCGTTGCATTGCCGTCATTCCTATTTTCCTGCAGTCGGATCATTTCGGGATATGTTGGCGGCTTACCAGGTGTACATGCAATGTGGGCTGGTGCAGATTGGACATGGCACAAATGGGTGCGCCGTAACGAAAAAATTTCGACCGAAGCTTGGCTAAAAGACTTAATCGAACATGACACACGTTTTTCCGGTCGCGCCGTTCAACAAATTTATCATGTCAATTTTTACAATCAGGACGGTGACTTACTATCCGAGGCAGATAGTTGGTGCTTTCGGACAGACCGTGATTTCGCGCGAGAGGAAGGCACAAAGTACGATTCTCTCAAATCAAAAGAGCCGAAACGTTACACACCGGAAGCATTGTCACAAATTTACGCACTATACCGTGACGAAGAAATCCGAGGCGCCACACCACGATACTGGGAAGACGTCTCTGTCGACGATGAACTTCCCACAATGGCTAAAGGTCCTATGACAGTAACTGGCTTCATTTGCTACGCACAAGGCTGGGGCGGACTGTACATTCGCGCAAACAAGATCGCCTGGAAACAGATTGACCGGCATCCCGGTCTTGGGATTGAGAATAGGTTTGGCATTCCCGATTGCCCTGAACGAGTTCATTGGGAGAATGAATTTGCCACCGAAGTCGGCGCTCCCGGAGCGTACGATTACGGGCCCGAGCGTTGTTCCTGGCTTTCACACCACCTAACGAATTGGATGGGTGACGACGGCTTCCTTATTCGGTCCGAGTCAAAAATCCGACGCCACAACCCAGAGGGAGATTTACTCTTTATTAAAGGAAAAGTGACCAAAAAGTACGAAGAGAACGGCCATGGTTACGTTGAAATTGCTCAGGAAGCCCATCAACAGGACAATGAACTCTCCATCTTTGGAAGCGGTATTATTCGCCTGCCACGCAAACCCGCTTAGGGCATCCCGGCTATTTTTAACGCGCACACGACAAAGTGCCTAATTGGCTCAGTTAGCTACGAACCAAACGATCGACTTCCCTCTTGAGAGGTTCTTAACCAGAGCGCAAGCTGTGTACCAAATTATAGATTACTAGAAATTTATAGATTCAGTTTTTGTCGTTGGGTTGACAAATAAAGTGCCTAACTGTCTCGCACTTATAAATCAGGCACCAACTTCTTGATCGAATAGTCGGCAGAAGTCGCGCCGCACCTCATGATTTTTCAGAGATCTAATTTATCCTCATTGCGGCCTATTATAGGCTCTACGACGGCTGTAATTACATGATGAACACCTGTTGACGAGCATTGCGACGTAGCCACCATTTCTTTAAATAAACCGCGTCATTATCGTCGCCTGCATCTGCCGGAGCAATCGTATGCCATCCTATCAATATATTTATGTGATGAAAGAACTTACCAAGGCTTATCAAGTTGGCCGCGAAGTACTCAATAATATCACGTTGTCATTTCTGCCAGGCGCAAAGATTGGCGTACTCGGTTATAACGGGGCTGGCAAGTCAACGCTTCTCAAAATCATGGCGGGGATAGAAACAGAATTTAATGGTGAGGCAAGGTCTGCAGACGGTGCGACTGTCGGATACTTACCACAAGAGCCACAACTCGATCCCAAAAAGACAGTCGCGGAAAATGTGCTGCAAGGGCTCGCCCAACAAAAGGGTTATGTCGACCGCTTCGAAGAAGTCAGCTTGAGACTTGGCACCGTCGAGGACCCTGACGAAATGACCGCGCTCATAGAGGAACAAGCTGAGCTTCAGGAAAAGATTGATGCATCGGGCGCTTGGGATTTGGAACGCACCATTGAAATTGCCATGGACGCGCTTCGCTGCCCACCTGGAGATGCTAGCGTAGAAAATCTGTCCGGAGGTGAACGACGCAGAATTGCACTTTGCCAATTGTTGCTGAACAAGCCCGATTTACTCTTGCTCGACGAGCCGACAAACCATTTGGATGCAGAAACAGTCGCCTGGCTGGAACGTCACCTCCGTGAATATGAGGGAACAGTCGTCATGGTCACGCATGACCGCTATTTCCTCGATAACGTTACCGGTTGGATACTTGAGCTCGACCGGGGACACGGCATTCCCTACGAAGGCAATTATTCCGCTTGGCTCGAACAAAAAGAGAAACGCATCGAACAAGAGGGCCGCACGGAATCAGCACGCCTTCGGACGCTAGCGCGCGAACGCGAGTGGATCAATGCCAGTCCACGGGCGCGGCAAGCGAAGTCCAAAGCCCGAATAGAAGCCTACGAAAAACTTCTGGCCGAAAGCCAAGACCGTGCTCCCGATTCGGCACAGATTATTATTCCAACCGGCGAACGCTTGGGTGACCTCGTTATCGAGGCCGATAATCTTAGGAAGGGCTACGGCAACCATCTCCTAATTGAAAATTTATCGTTCAAAGTTCCACCTGGTGGTATCGTTGGCATCATCGGACCGAATGGCGCAGGTAAGACAACCCTTTTCCGAATGATCACGGGTGATGAATCACCGGATAGCGGCCAACTTCGGATTGGAGAAACCGTGAGACTTGGTTTTGTAGACCAATCAAGGAACGCCTTGAATGATGCCAGCACTGTTTGGGAAGAAATCAGCCAAGGTGAGGCAGAAATTGATCTTGGAAAACGCAAAATACAGAGCCGTGCCTATGTTGGTACCTTTAATTTTCGCGGACCGGACCAACAGAAAAAGGTTGGGCAGTTATCCGGTGGCGAACGTAATCGCGTGCATCTGGCAAAAATGCTTCGCTCCGGTGCGAATGTCCTCCTGCTAGACGAACCAACAAACGACTTGGATATCGATACGCTAAGGGCTTTGGAGGAATCGTTAAGTGAATTCGCCGGTTGCATTCTTATAACCAGTCACGACAGATGGTTTCTTGATCGCATCGCCACCCATATACTTGCTTACGAAGGCGATAGTCAGGTCGTATGGTTCGAAGGCAATTATGAAGATTACGAAACTGACAAGCGGAGACGCCTTGGCGAAGCTGCTTCACAACCTCACCGTATCAAATACAAACCTTTAAGCCGCTAAGTGGTGTTTTAAGAGCACCTTATTTTACTCTGATTTGTAGGGCTTTCGTTTTCTTTCGCAATGCGTCAATCAACGCCGAAACGTTACCACCGTTGTTGCTAATTAGACCGGTGAATTCATCACGTTGGGTGAGGATCATGCTAACACCCTGGATCTTTATATCGAGAACTTTATAGACATTTTCCCAATTTCGTACCTGGAAAATAACTTTAGTCGGATTTGGATCCGTTTCCGGATTGATGTGGGTCACGACCATTGTGTCGTGCCGGTTTTTCGTTTGGACGACTCGCGACACAGCAAAGGTCTGGCCCGAATAGTTTCGAAAGGCTGACGAATACAAAGAAACGATATAATCTTCATATAGCTGTAGGAATTCATGCAGCTCTTCAGAAGTTGCTTTACGACGGTACTTACCAAGCACAAACTGTCCGATTTTATTGACAGCAAAACCCTCGCGCAAAAGCGTTCTGAAACGTTTTGCTTGTTCCTCTTCACTGATCTGGCCTGAAGTTAATAGTTCAATCGCCCGATCGCCTAGCGCTTTAACAAAAGCACCAGGGTCGGTGTGAGTCGCGGAAGCTTGTGCCGAGAACGAAAATAGAACGCAAAAAAGTAGCGACAAACCGCCGAGACGCATCATTCTCATCCTTGTTCTATTTCTGCTTATTCTATCAATTTTAAACTCGCTTGCGGCCCGATATTTGGAATCCCATCATAACCTACACCGATGACGGGTTGTGCTTCATTAATCAGTCGGGCACCCGTTTTTTCATTTTCGCCATCGAAACTAATATTGGGCACTGATAATGGGGCATCGCCCTGTCCATTCGTGATCTCATCGGACCGGCGTTGGCGATATAAGCTGCGAATCGCAGCGTAGTAATCCAGCGAAGTTCGTTCAAGATCATCAAGTACATCCAAGAGACCCGCCCTCGTATCGACGCCAGCCGCAACACGCCGAGACCACTTAACTGCAGGCTCGTCAACCACAGCACTGAAGGGATCAAGGAAAGAATCAACAAATTTTCCTATACCATCACGGACATTCGTTGGACCCAAGATAGGCAGCATAAGATAAGGGCCCTCACTAAGTCCCCATACTGCCAGCGTTTGGCCGAAGTCTTCCTTAACGTGAGGAACGCCAGAATCGGCAGCAACATCGGCCGTTCCAGCGAAGCCAGTTATTCCGTTAACCAAAAACCGGGATAGAGTATTGCCTGCACCATTTACATTCCCTTGCAAAATATTATTCACGAAAACCACAGGCGTCTTAAAAAATTTCACAAGGTTATGGATTGCGAACCGCAATGTATCCGGCGCGTTTTGGACATAAGCCTGCGCGACTGGCTCGAAAACCGAATTATCAAGTTCGTTATTGAAGTCGAAGATCGACCGATTCACTTCTTCGAGCGGGTCGTTTACGAGGTCTTCCTCAACATGAGCACATCCGGAAAAAATTGCGGCACTTAGAAGGGCAACAAAGAGTGCTTTCACTATGGAGGAGTTCTGTAACCCCGGGAAAAAACAGGCGTTCAAACCAAAAAACTCCCAATCTGCTCGCGGCGATGTGCAACTGCAACCACAGGAATCCATCAGCGTCGTATTCAAGGAATTTCTACTACCATAGGGCAAATTGCATTGCCATAGTCGATCTTCGCTTATGTGACCCTTCGCGTTGGTTTGTTGCAAAGATGTCTCACTTTTTCATTAATTGCCATAAACTTTAAAATTGATGTGAATATAGACATAAAGATATCTTTATATTAGACACTTCTCCGTAAAATTTCGATTCTGATCAAATGAATGTTTTTTTAAAAAGCCTGAAGGGCATAGCGGAAGAAACACGCCTCCGCATTCTTGCGCTTTGTGGAGAAACGGAACTTTCGGTGAGTGAACTGACATCCATATTGAATCAGAGCCAACCACGTGTTTCTAGGCACTTAAAATTGCTAGTCGAAGCTGGCTTACTCGAACGCTTCCGTGAAGGACCATGGGCGTTCTATCGAGCTTCTGAAAAGGATCGCCCAAACGGCTTTGCGCCAGCGCTTCTTGCGCTAATTCCGCTCGATGATCCGGTCTTTGAAGAGGACCGTGCCAGATTGGAAATGGTGCGACAAAACCGCATTTCAAAAGCAGAAAGCTTTTTCAAACAAAATGCGAAGGAGTGGGACGGTATCCGGCGTCTTCACATCAATGATGCATCTGTTGAAGAAGCATTGTTGGAGTTATTACCGTCTCGCTCCGGTTGGGAACATCTCGATGTCGGTACCGGTACCGGAAGAATCTTAAAAATTATTGCTCCTAAGGCGAAACGCGCTGTTGGTATAGACCTCTCGCTTGAAATGCTATCCGTCGCTCGCTCGGCGCTTGCCGGTCCCGAATTTTCTAACTGCCAGGTCCGCCACGGTGATATGGAGAGACTTCCATTAGAAAACGATTCTTTTGATGTCGTAACATTTCACCTGGTGTTGCATTACGCCGAACGCCCGGAATTGGTTTTATCGGAAGCAACGCGGCTACTCCGCCCGAGCGGAAAACTTATAGTCGTGGACTTCTCCCCCCACAGCGAAGCTCATTTGATGGTAGAACACGCACATCGTTGGCTCGGCTTCACTGACAACGAAATGAAAAATTGGTTTACCCACACCGGCCTCATTGAGGAAGACACTATCCATTTGGTCGGCAACCCGCTGACCGTCTCTTTATGGTCAGCCACCAAACCAGGCAATAGTCATTCTGCCGTTGGCCGGCTAAACACCGAAGGAACGTCGTCATGGTATTAGCACCGACGGTAAGTTTCGAATTTTTCCCACCGAATAATTCAAAAGCTGAAGAACAATTATGGGAAGTGATGAAAAAGCTGTCGCCACTCGGGCCAGCATTTTTTTCAGTGACATATGGTGCAGGAGGCTCCACGCGCAGTCGCACAGAACGGCTCGTCGAACGTATTCATAACTTCATGCCGATCGCCCCTGCTGCGCATTTGACTTGCGTCGGAGCGTCCCGCATTGAGATTGAAAACTTGGCACATAAGTTTTGGAATTCGGGCATCAAACACATTGTTGCTCTCCGGGGAGACCCACCTAAAGGCGAATTGAACGATAATCCCCCGAAAAATGGTTTTGTAAATGCTGCTGAGCTTGTGTCCGGCCTCCGAAAGATCGCCGATTTTGAGATCTCAGTTGCCGGATACCCTGAAATGCACCCAAATTCCCCGAATTTGGCAGCCGACATTGATAATTTAAAGCGCAAAGTAGATGCTGGTGCCAATCGGATTCTGACGCAGTACTTCTTCGATAACGAGCTGTTTTATCGTTTCCGGGATGCTGCAGTTGCCGCTTCTATAACAATTCCAATCGTTCCAGGAATTTTGCCTGTCACTAATTTTGCACGCGTAGTTGAGTTTAGCGCGCGTTGCGGAACTTCTGTTCCAGCATTCATGGCAAAACAGTTCAAGGGGTTGGATGACGATCCGGAAACGAGGGCCTTAATCGCTGCGTCGACAGCGATTGAGCAATGCGAGAATTTACTCGCAAACGGCGTAAATGAATTTCACTTTTATACCCTTAACCGGGCCGCACTCACCTACGCAATCTGTTGGCACCTCGGCATGCGACCAATAAAGAAAAACGGGCCCAACGCACACGCCGCTTAAGCAAAAAAACGAAATCAATGCCTTTTAACGAATATATCGCTGCCGCCCGACGTGGCGAAGAGATCACGCAGCTTCTCAAACGCCGTGTGCTAATGCTCGATGGAGCGATGGGCACAATGATCCAATCGTACGGCCTCGATGAGGCCGGATATCGCGGTAATCATTTTCTCGATGTTGAATCCGATTTAAAGGGCAATAACGACATACTAAGCCTGACACAACCCGAAATCGTAAAAGAAATACACGACAGCTTTCTGCGCGCTGGCGCAGATATTATTGAGACGAACACATTTAACGGAACTTCGATTTCGCAGGCTGATTACGGTATGGAGTCTGTTGTATATGAACTCAACAGAGCCTCAGCCACACTGGCAAAAGATGCTGCGCAGCGGATTGAAATCGAAACGCCAGACAAACCTCGATTTGTAGCAGGTACCCTTGGCCCTACTAATAAGACCGCGTCAATTTCTCCTGATGTAAATAACCCTGGTTTTCGAAATGTATCATTCGACGAATTAGTAGAGTCATATGAAGAAGCAATTCACGGACTTGTTGACGGCGGTGCAGACCTACTTTTGATAGAAACAATTTTCGATACGTTAAACGCCAAGGCTGCAATTTACGCAACGGAACGTTATTTTCACAGATCAGGTTATCGTCTGCCGGTAATGGTATCAGGCACCATTACAGATGCATCAGGGCGCACATTATCTGGCCAAACCGCGTCTGCATTCTGGGCTTCTGTTCGCCATGCGCACCCTTTGAGTGTTGGATTCAACTGTGCCCTCGGCACGGAAGACCTACGACCCTATATACAAGAGATCTCTGCCCTCGCCGACGTTCCAGTTAGTATTTATCCCAACGCCGGCCTGCCCAACGAGTTCGGCGGATACGACGACACCCCTGAAAATATGGCCAAATGTATCGGAGAATTTGCTGAAAGCGGGCTGCTGAATCTTGCAGGCGGGTGTTGCGGCACGACCCCCGAATTTATAGCCGCCATTTCAGAGGCCGTGGCCGACAAGGTACCTCGGACAGCGGCAGACCCAACTCCTTACTGTATACTGTCCGGCCTTGAGCCACTTCATTTTGATGATGTCACCGGATTTGTGAATATTGGCGAACGTACCAACGTCGCAGGCTCCGCCCGCTTTAAAAAATTAATCATGAACAACGAATATGAGGCCGCTCTTGAGGTTGCAAGACAGCAAGTCGAAAACGGCGCCCAGATCATCGATGTCAATATGGACGAAGCGATGCTCAACTCAGAAGAAGCAATGGAGACGTTTTTAAAACTGATAGCATCGGAACCAAGTATAAGCCGCGTCCCAATAATGATCGACTCGTCCAAATGGTCGGTCATCGAAGTAGGCCTCAAATGCGTACAAGGCAAACCAATCGTCAATTCCATAAGTCTAAAGGAAGGCGAAGAGCCATTTTGCGAACAGGCCCACAAAATTCGTCGTTACGGCGCCGCAGTCGTCGTAATGGCATTTGACGAAAAAGGCCAAGCCGAGACGATCGAGCGTAAAGTTCAAATCTGTTCTCGCGCGTACCAAATTTTAACCAAAGAAATCGGTTTTCCACCCGAAGATATTATTTTTGATCCTAATATATTTGCGGTAGCCACTGGAATTGAAGAGCACAACGATTACGGCGTAGCATTTATTGAAGCATGCCGGCAGATTAAAAACTCACTCCCAGGCGCCAAGGTATCGGGTGGCCTCTCAAACCTATCATTTTCATTCCGTGGCAACGATCTGGTACGCGAGGCAATGCATTCCGTTTTTCTCTACCACGCTATTCAAGCCGGTTTAGATATGGCTATAGTTAATGCGGGCCAACTTGCCGTCTATGCGGATATTCCAGTAACGTTGCGCAATTCGGTAGAAGACGTAGTTCTAAATCGGCATCCAGATGCAACCGACCGCCTGCTTGAAATCGCCGATTCGTTCAAAGGCGGCAGCAAAAAACGTGAGATCGACCTATCCTGGCGGGGAGAAAATGTCAAAAAGCGCCTCGAATATGCTTTAGTTGAAGGTATTACTGAATTCATAATTGAAGACACTGAAGAGGCACGTCTTGCAACTGAGCGCCCCATAGACGTTATAGAGGGTCCATTGATGGACGGTATGAATGTGGTGGGCGATCTATTTGGCTCAGGGCAGATGTTCTTGCCGCAAGTTGTCAAAAGCGCCCGCGTCATGAAACAGGCCGTTGCGCATCTACAACCCTTCATTGAAGACGAAAAAGACGCGGGAATCGGGCCAAAAGGTCGGATAGTGATGGCGACCGTAAAAGGCGACGTGCACGATATCGGAAAAAATATCGTCGGGGTGGTTCTTGGCTGTAACAACTTTGAAGTGATCGATCTTGGCGTGATGGTGCCTTATGGTAAAATTCTAGAAACAGCAAAATCAGAAGGTGCTGATATGATTGGGCTTTCTGGTCTAATCACTCCATCCCTCGAAGAAATGTGTACAGTAGCCGAGGAGATGGGACGCTCCGAATTTGACATTCCCCTTCTAATTGGTGGAGCGACAACGTCGAAAATCCACACCGCCGTTAAAATCGCGCCAAATTACAAGGGACCCACCTTACATGTGGTCGATGCATCTCGGGCGGTCGGCGTCGCCGGACGTCTTGTTAGTAAAACGCAAAAGGAGCCACTCATCCAGGCAACCGCAGACGAATATCATAAATTGCGTGAAGGCCATTCCGGTCAAGAGGCGCGAAGCGAACGTTTGCCAATTGGAATTGCTCGAAGGCAAAACTTTCTGCCTAATTGGTCTAACTATACTCCACCCGTACCGTCGACGCTCGGCCTTAAAGAATTTGAAAATTACGATCTTGCAGATTTAGTGGACCGGATCGACTGGACGCCATTCTTTCGCACTTGGGAATTGGCAGGCGTGTACCCACAAATATTAAAGGATCCCATTGTCGGGGAAGCGGCTGAGAAGTTATTTGCCGATGCACAGCAGATGCTTAAACAGATTATCGATGAAAAATGGCTGAGCGCACGAGCTGTAATTGGCTTCTTTCCAGCAAATTCAGCCGGTGATGATATTGAGATTTACCATGACAATTCCCGGACTAAATTGCGCGCAAAATTCCACTTTCTTCGTCAACAAATGAAAAAACGTGACAATAAACCAAATCTTTGTCTCTCGGACTTCATTGCGCCAAAAGAGACGAATATCGCTGATTACATAGGTGCTTTCGCCGTAACTACGGGACTTAATATCGAAGCGAAGCTGTGTAATTTTAAATTAAACCATGATGACTATAGCGATATTCTTTTAAAAGCGCTCGCAGACCGTCTCGCCGAGGCATTCGCAGAACGGATGCATGAGCGTGTTCGCCGAGAATTCTGGGGCTATTCACACGATGAAAACCTTGAAAATTCAGCTTTAATCGACGAGCAATACCGAGGTATTCGTCCAGCCCCAGGCTACCCTGCTTGCCCCGATCACTCAGAAAAGCGAATTCTATTCGACATTTTGGAAGCCGAAAAACGAATAGACATCGAACTTACGGAAAGCTTTGCGATGTCTCCCGCCGCGAGTGTCTCAGGGTTTTATTTTGCACATCCTGACGCAAGCTATTTTGGCATTGGCCGAATTGGTCGGGATCAAGTTGAAGATTATGCGGCCCGGCGCCAGATATCCGTGCAAACTGCCGAACGATGGCTTTCGGCAAGCCTCGGATACAGCAAATAATGTAATAATTCACTGGTCGCAGTGAAAACGACGAAGCGTTTTCTCTTTCGGTTAGCCAATCACCAGATTTTCACCCTCGAATTTATAGCGGCATCTGTTAAAAAAGACCTACCTAACCCTGCCCAGATCAGAGCGGTTCGATTTAATAATTGACATTACTTCCGATCTCGATTCATGACCCGACTAATTAGCGCTTGTGGTCAACGTGGAAATACACCAGTTCTGCTTGCCGACGCGCAGTCCACTTAGGCGCGATTTGCAATACGGGTACGCGGTGCCCTTGCCATATCTTAGAACTATGCCATCATCTCGTCCTATGAATTCGGATGAAATTCCAGCTCCACTCGACCTTCACGAAGAGACGGTTCTGCCTGAATGGATTGATTATAACGGGCATATGAACGTTGCATTCTACGTCCTCGCATTCGATCACGCGACGGACGCTATGCTAGAGTTCCTCAAAATAACCCGTGATTACAAAACGCAGGCCAATACAACCACATTTGTCGCCGAAATGAATGTCAGTTACGTCAAAGAGGTTCATGAGGGCGACCCGCTCCGATTTAGGACACGAATTCTCAATTGCGATGATAAAAAGATTCACTTCTGGCATGAGATGTATCATGCAACCGAAGGTTATCTCGCCGCGACAAATGAATTGCTGTCTCTCCATATCGACCTGACTACACGCCGTGTCGGCCCGATGGCACCGGAAATTGCGCAGTGGGTAAAAAAAATCCAAACCCAGCATTCAAAATTACCGACAACGAAAGGTATTGGTCGACTGATTGGCATGAAACGTCCAACCACTTAATTTCAGAGCAAGGGCAAAATTTCGTTTGGAATGATTTTAAAATCTTCTAAAAGATCACAAGCCTGTGCGCCGATGTAACATCGACCAATCTAACTGTCATTTGGATAGTTCGTGGTATAATGAAGTTATGATCGATCCACTAAACAGCGATCCGCTAGACACCGACGTAACGTTCCAAAATGCAACGGTTTCAGCGAACCCGATAGAGCAGACGCGGCCAAAACCGTATCTCGATTCGTTGAATGAAGCCCAACGCACCGCGGTCGAAACACTCGACGGCCCAGTACTTGTCCTTGCTGGCGCCGGTACGGGAAAGACACGGGTTCTCACGACCCGGCTGGCACATCTTCTTCACCAAGGCCGGGCCCGACCGTACCAGATCTTAGCAGTGACCTTTACCAACAAGGCGGCGCGTGAAATGCGAAACCGCGTCGAGCAGCAGATCGGTGGCGCGGTCGAAGGGCTTTGGTTGGGCACATTCCACGCCCTTGGCGTACGTATTTTGCGAAGACATGCAGAGATTATCGGTCTACGGCAGGATTTTACGATCCTAGATACCGACGACCAGATTCGCCTTTTGAAACAGCACCTACAGGCAGAAAACATCGACGAAAAACGTTGGCCGGCTCGAACCTTATCCGGATTGATCCAACGCTGGAAGGACAAGGGCCTGACACCAAATAAGGTGTCAGCTGGTGATGCTGGCGATTTTGCAAATGGCCAAGCCATAGAACTCTACGCTGATTACCAGGAGCGCCTACAAACTCTTAATGCAGTCGATTTCGGCGACTTACTCCTCCATTGTCTGACCGTTTTTACGAACGCACCAGACGTTCTCAAAGATTACCAAAACTTATTCCGCTATATCCTCGTTGACGAGTACCAGGATACAAATGTCGCACAATACTTATGGCTTCGCCTTTTGGCTCAGGAGCAAAAAAATATTTGTTGTGTAGGCGATGATGATCAATCTATATATGGCTGGCGCGGCGCCGAAATCGGCAATATCCTTAAATTCGAGAAGGATTTTCCCGGCGCAAAAGTGGTTCGCCTGGAACGAAATTACCGCTCAACGCCACAAATCCTCGCTGCAGCCTCAGGCCTTATTGCTAATAACGAGGGCCGGCTTGGCAAGACGCTGTGGACCGAAGCGAATCAAGGAGAAAAACTAACCGTCCGAAGTGTTTGGGATGGTGAGGCAGAAGCTCGCGTCATCGGCGAAGAAGTCGAAGCCCTACATACGAACGGCACGAACCTTGATGAAATTGCGATTCTTGTCAGAGCGGGCTTTCAGACCCGAGAATTTGAGGAACGCTTCATAACTCTTGGCGTGCCATACCGAGTTGTAGGCGGACCACGTTTCTATGAAAGGGAGGAAATCAGGGACGCCATTGCCTATCTACGCTTGGTTCGGCAACCGAACGACGACCTTGCCTTCGAACGGATCATAAACAAGCCCGCACGCGGTATTGGCAAGGCGACACTACAGGTCTTGCACGAAATCGCCCGGTTGACCAAAAGATCACTATACGCATCCGCGCTCGACCTGTTGTCAACGGATGAATTACGACAACAGGCCAAGCGGGCGTTGGCCGCCATTATCGATGATTTTGAACGCTGGCGGCGCCTTTCCGAAACCACCCCTCATTCCGAATTGGCGGAGACTATAATGGACGAGTCGGGGTACACAGAATTGTGGCAGGCTCGTCTAAAAAAACAGGCAGATGCCGCTGGTCGATTGGAAAATTTAAAAGAGCTTATCTCGGCGATGGAAGAATTCGATTCCCTAGCCGGTTTCCTGGAGCACGTGAGCCTTGTCATGGAAAATGTGGGAAACGCTCCGGAAGAAATGGTAAGTCTGATGACTTTGCATAGTGCCAAAGGACTTGAATTTGATGTCGTATTCTTACCCGGTTGGGAAGAAGGCCTCTTTCCCCATCAACGCGCCCTCGACGAAAGCGGCGTATTGGGGCTTGAGGAAGAGAGACGACTGGCCTACGTCGGCCTGACGAGAGCGCGCCAGCGCATCGACATATCGCACGCGGTGAATCGGCGCATTCACAATCTTTGGCAAAGCGCCATACCGTCACGTTTCGTTGAAGAACTGCCTAAAGACCAAATTGAGGTGACGAGCGAAGTCAGCGGATACGGCGACTTTGGGCAATATGGCGTGGCCAACCAAAGTACGAGCGATGAATGGGTAAGCCGGACAATCGGCGGTCCCGGTTGGCAGCGCTTTCAGAAACACCTCAAGCAACCCAAAACAATTGAAGGCACGGTGCTGCCTGTCAACGAGGTGGAAATTTTTTCTCCCACAGACCGATGTTTCCATCAAAAATTTGGCATGGGTACGGTCGAGGCCGTGGACGGCGACCATCTCACAATATCTTTCGATCACGCGGGGACGAAGCGCGTCATGGCACAATTCGTCGTTAAACCTTGAACATAAAATTAGCACAGCAATGAATTCGGTCGCCGGCTGGACAATCGCCGTTGAAGTCCAAAAACAAGCCGTGGAAATCTTCGACAGAGCCTTAGCACCACTAGCAGTTGCAATTACATCTTTTGGTTCGCCAAACACAGAACTTTGGCGTGTCGAAGCATTTGTGATGGGTCCACCGGATGAAATAGCACTCGCCAGTGCAGTGGCGCTTGCCTCGGAAATTGCTAGTATACCAGAACCTGACATTCGGGTCTTGCCAGTACCAGTTATAGACTGGGTGGCAGAGAATCAAAAATCTTTCCAACCAATATCTGCGGGGCGATTTTTTATTCATCCCACAAATTACGACGGTATTGTGCCAAGCAGTAGTACATCAGTAGCCATCGACGCCGGACCCGCTTTCGGAACTGGGGCACACGGTTCGACACTCGGGTGCCTCTTTGCTCTGGACAAACTGGCTCGGACTCCCCCTTTGGGTCGAATTCTTGACCTCGGATGCGGTTCAGGTATTCTCGCACTTGCAATTGCAAAGCGTTGGCGTCGGAAAGTTCTTGCAGCGGATATTGACCCTGACGCCGTAGCCACCTCCCAAATTAATGCGCGTCTAAACAGACTTTCACATCTAGTGCGTTCCCGAGAGAGCAATGGTGTCAGACGAGGAGCCGTAGCTCGTAACGCGCCATATGGACTGATAGTTGCTAATATCTTGGCGCGACCGCTAATCGAAATGGCCACTGATATTCGCTACCAGATACGACCGGGTGGTATCGTCATTCTGTCAGGTTTTACGGAGGATCAAGAAAACGCAGTGCGCGCTGCCTATCGGCGTCGAGACTACCACCTGGCGCGAAAGGAGGTTGTTGATGGCTGGTCAACTTTTGTCCTTGTACGATTGGGTAAAAGAGATAGGCGGCTACAACTTTAGAGAATTAGTGCAACTATTTCGCTCATATTTCGCAAATCTTTTACACCGCAGTCCTGGCAAACCTCTCGCATTTTGCACAAATACTTTTTAGTCCCCGTTAAACCTTGTCGTAATAGAGAATGCTCCCTAGCTTTAGGCTAAATCAGACTTCGGGTTAGAATTCATGCTGACGCACAATACGAAATATATGGGTGATAATGCGCTCAAAGTCGCCCTTTCTCAAGCAGGTATAAATATTGGCATTGATGACATTCGGGATCTTATTTCGGGTGTCGTTGGAAGTGCTACTCAGGACGACTCGTGGCTAAAACTCATCACCCCATATCCAGACGGTGCGCTTCGTAAACAACTGAATGCCCTAAAGGCACAAATCCAAGAAAATTTATTGAAAAACCTCGAGGTTCGTCCAAGCGAACAGCGATTGGCGGCGCTTCGATCAAAAATGAAGAAGGCGAACCTGGATGGGTTCATAATACCTCGCACTGACGAACACCAAGGGGAATTTGTTGCACCGAGAGCCGAGCGACTGCGTTGGCTAACGGGTTTTTCCGGCTCGGCGGGTTTGGCCATTTCACTGGCCGATAAAGCGGCTATTTTTGTCGACGGCCGATACACGCTGCAGGTTCTCCAGCAAACCAACAGCGATAATTTCACCCCACATCATCTCACGGATTCACCACCGGAACGCTGGATTACGGAAAACTTAAGCGCCGGCATGAAAATGGGTTACGATCCATGGCTACACTCGCAGACTACAATAAAAAAGTTTGAACAAGCCGCTAGAAAATCTGAGGCTGAACTCGTCCCGCTCAATGAGAACCTCATAGATTTGGTGTGGACTGACCAACCCTCTCGCCCCATATCCCCGATCTTTCCTCACGATATCCGCTATTCAGGAAAGTCATCCAGAGATAAACGCCATGAAATTGCGCAAACTCTGGAGAAAGACGGTGTAGATGCCACCATTTTAACATTACCCGATTCAGTGGCATGGCTACTCAACATCCGAGGCAGCGATGTTGCCCACACGCCTCTGACGCTATCTTACGCCATATTGTATAAAGATGGTGCAGCCGACTGGTTCGTCGATCAGCGAAAACTCATCCCTGGGTTGAGCGAGAGTCTCGGCAATGAGATTGCCATACAACCCATAGACGACTTCGGTAAGAGGTTATCGGAATTGGGAGCCGCCGGCGCAAAAATTCGCACTGACCCGTCCACTGCTGCAGCTTATGTCTTCGAAAAGCTGTCGGGAGCGGAAATCGTTGGTCAGCAAGACCCCTGCGCTCTGCCAAAGGCTATTAAAAACGAAACAGAAATTGCCGGCATGCGGGACGCTCACGAACGGGACGGGTTGGCCCTTACTCGATATTTGCACTGGCTTTCCAAGACCGCTCCTAAGGGGGAAGTGACGGAAATCGCTGCTTCGGATCAGCTGCGCGAATTCAGAGCAGAAAGCGGTGCGCTTCGAGATTTGAGCTTTCCGACAATTTCATCAACCGGTCCAAACGGCGCGATAGTCCACTATCACGCAACCGATAAAACGAACCGGACGCTGAGATTGGGTGAACTCTATCTCGTTGATTCAGGAGCGCAGTACCTAGACGGCACAACCGACGTAACCCGGACCATTGTGATCGGTGAGCCAACAGCAGAGATGACAGACCGGTTCACCCGGGTTCTCAAGGGTCATATCGCCATTGCCACAGCACGCTTCCCGGAAGGTACGACCGGCGGCCAACTGGATACGCTGGCTCGCGCTTCGCTCTGGCAAGCCGGTCTCGACTTTGACCACGGGACCGGCCACGGCGTTGGCAGCTATCTCGGCGTTCACGAGGGACCGCACCGTATTTCGAAGGGTGGTGGCGACATTGCGCTCAATCCTGGCATGATCATCTCAAACGAACCTGGATATTATAAGGAGGGGTCATTCGGTATTCGGATTGAAAACCTAGTGGTTGTGAGAGCTTGCGAAGATCTAGTGGGTGCTGAGCGGACGACTTATGAATTCGAAACTTTGACCCTGGCGCCCATCGACCTGAATCTAATTGATAAGGAAATCATGACACAATTGGAAATCGATTGGCTTAACGCATACCACGCGCGGGTTTTCGAAGTAATGAAAGACGGTCTCAAAAAGGCTGAATTAGAATGGCTGAAGACTGAAACGCGTCCAATTTAATGATCTACACCGATCAAGTCGTTCCAATCCTCCTCGCTGAGAATCGACACATTCAACGCTTCCGCTTTCTTAGCTTTGGAACCAGCGCCGGGACCAGCAACGACATAGTCCGTTTTCACTGATACAGCTCCGGCAACTTTTGCGCCAAGGGCCTCGGCGCGGGCCTTCGCCTCACTCCGCGTCATCCTCTCTAAAGTTCCCGTAAAAACAACCGTCTTACCCGCGACCGGCGAATCAGAGGCATCTGCAACTTCGAAATCTTCAACATCCAAGACTTCGGCCAAGTCACTAAGAACATCTTTGTTTTGATGCTCGGCAAAAAAGGCTACCAGGTCGTCGGCGACGCTAATGCCAATCTGATCAATGTTGCAAAGTTCCGCATAGATTTCACCAACGAGCTCAGGTTTTTTCCTCTCTTCGGGATTCTGAGCTCTTTCCACAGCCGCTGCGGTCATAGATGTGCACCAGTTCTCAAAACTGCCGTACTCACGTGCGAGGAGGCGCGCTGTGGCTTGTCCGATCTGACGAATGCCGAGCGAATAAATCAATCGGTCGAGGGAAACGGACCTGCAGCCTTCAATAGCCTGAAGAAGATTATCTACCGATTGTTCACCCCAACCTTCGCGCAACACCAGAACATCTCGCCGGTTAGCCAGCCGAAATATATCACCCAGCTTTAGAATGAGTTTATCTTCTATGAAGGTGACGATATGCTTTGAGCCAAGGCCTTCAATGTCGAACGCTCCGCGACTGACGAAGTGTTTCATTCGTTCAACCACTTGCGCCGGACAGATAAGGCCACCCGTGCAACGACGCACGGCTTCCCCCTCTTCACGGACCGCCCGGCTACCACAAACAGGACAGGTCTCCAAAACCTCAAATTCTCTTAGTGAAACAGCGTCCTTCCGATGCTGCAGCAAAACTTCAACAACCTGTGGAATTACATCCCCGGCCCGTTGCACGGCCACATGATCGCCCACTTTAACGCCAAGGCGGGCAATTTCATCTTCATTATGGAGCGTCGCCCGACTGACCACAACACCACCGACAGTCACCGGCGTCAAGTGTGCGACAGGCGTTAATGCACCTGTGCGACCAACTTGAATAACTATATCCTCAAGTACGGTAACCGCCCGTTCGGCCGGAAATTTGTGCGCAATGGCCCAGCGCGGTGCCCGACTGACCATACCGAGTCGACCCTGCCAGTCTAACCGGTTCACTTTGTATACAATTCCGTCGATATCGTAAGGGAGGTTAGCACGTTGCTCCAAAATTTCGCGATGAAATTGGAGTGCATCCTCCACGCTGGGGCAAACCCGTGATAGCGGATTGGTCTTAAATCCCCAACGGGCGAACTTAATCAATGAACCCCATTGCGATTCCGCTAAAGGCTCACTGATCTCTCCCCAACTATAGGCGAAAAACTTTAAGGGTCGTTCAGCCGTGATATTGACATTAAGTTGTCGCAAACTACCAGCAGCTGCATTACGCGGATTCGCAAAAACCTTCCCATCATTTGTTTCCTGGCGTTTGTTAAGCGCAAAGAAATCATCGCGCGACATATAAACTTCGCCTCGCACTTCCAAGATAGCGGGAGCACCGTCGATCACCTGCGGAATATCGTTCAAAGTCCGCAAATTGCTGGTAATATCCTCGCCTACCGCGCCATCGCCACGTGTCGCTCCCAAGAGAAGTCTGCCATTTTCATAACGAAGCGACGCCGATAAACCGTCAATCTTAGGTTCGGCCACAAGTGTCACGTGCTCGCCTGCTTCCAAACCGAGAAACCGACGCGCCCGTGCCACAAATTCGTATATACCGTCCCCATCAAACGCATTGCTCAAAGAGAGCATAGGACGAGCGTGCTTTACCTTGGCGAAGCCGCTGCTGGGCGCTGCTCCCACACGATGGGACGGACTATCTTTGCGCTGTAGTGCGGGAAATCGCGCTTCAATTTCAGCATTCCGGAGGCATAGGGCGTCATATTCCGCATCGGAAACCTCCGGCGCGTCATCTTGGTAGTACCGAGCATCATAATAGGCGATTTGCATCGCGAGTTCCGCTAACTCCTTGCGGGCCCCAATCTCAGTTAATTCGGTCACAGGCTTTTTCGTCATTCGGTTTCTTTCTGCATCAAACGATCAGCTGCACCTCTCGCTTCATCAGTGATAGCCTGTCCCGACAGCATTCTTGCCACTTCCTCGCGGCGATCCGCATCCTGCAGTCGAGAGACAATAGTGATTACCTCCTCCGTTTCCCCCTGCTTTTCCACCTTAAAATGGTTGTCTCCCCGTGCAGCAACTTGTGGCGAATGCGTGACGACTAGGATCTGTTTTTGTGCGCCAAGCCGCTCCAAGCGTTCGCCAACGGCATCGGCTGTCGCCCCACCAACACCCGAGTCAACTTCATCAAAGATCAAAGTTCCTGCTGACCCAACGTCCATCAAAGCGATCTTCAGCGCCAACATAAACCGCGATAGCTCGCCACCTGATGCGATTTTGGCGAAAGGGCCTGGCGCTGTGCCCGGATTCGTTGCCACCATGAATTCCACCCGGTCGATACCAGAGGCTCTCCAATTCTCTTCTGGAAGGGCGTCGACCTGCGTTTTAAAAAAAGCGTTTTCAAGTTTTAATGGTGGGAGTTCGTTACCAACAGCATTGTCCAAACGCGCCGCAGCGTTAAGACGCCCTTGCATCAACGCTTCGGCACTAGTGACGAAATTCAACTGGCCCAATTTCGCACTATCCTGCAATGCCGATACAGAACCGCCACCGTCAGCAATCTCTGTCAGTCGCACCCGCAACTGGGCGAGATAGTCCGGCAATTCATCCACCTTAACCCCATATTTACGCGCCGCATCTCGCATCCTGAATAATCGATCTTCAATACTCGTTAGATTGTCATCTCCACGAACGAAGTCTGCCGCCGCAAGCTGCAACTCATGTAAAGCCTCTTCAACCTCGACATGCGCCCGCTGGACCGCCGCTAGGGCACCGTCCAACTTGCCAGCTGCGGTCCCAGCAACTCGCTCCAAAAACCGAGACGCAATACGTAAATGACCAGAGACGGCATCCGTTCCATCGAGTTCCCTAATCGCGCGCTCAACCGCTTCGATTAACTGTTCAGAATTTAGAAGAAGCGTGCGCTTTTCCGCAAGTTCACGCTCTTCTCCTGGCTTTACGGCAAGTTCCGAAAGGTCAGCGATTGCACGTTCTAGTTCTCCAACTTCTTCCATG